>ENA-OPZM01000367-OPZM01000367.1-human-gut-metagenome-genome-assembly--contig:-NODE-367-length-19895-cov-2.471621_pt1 | contig 19895 bp, 24 predicted proteins | sample MGYA00242478_ERZ504493 | MGnify/ENA primary metagenome ERZ504493 (study PRJEB26092, sample SAMD00036227) | human gut metagenome | host: Homo sapiens | study: EMG produced TPA metagenomics assembly of...
CTCTCTGGAAACTGCTTCTGCCCTGCCAAAGCCGGTCATACTTTTTTATCATGTTATCCTCCAATACTGCCTCTTAAGTTTATCAGCTGCTGATAAATACAGTAACTGATTGCATACAGATTTATTATAGTTCATTCCAAAACCCTAGTCAAACTCTTTTTTTTACTGTTATAATGATTGATGTTGAAATGGAGGTAAAATCATGGCATTTGACGGAATTACAGTTTCTGCTCTCGTGGCAGAGATCGATGATAATTTAAAAGGCGGACGTATCAACAAGATCGCCCAGCCGGAAAACGATGAACTTTTGATCACAGGAAAGGGCGCAAATGGACAGAAACGTCTTCTCTTAAGTGCAAGCGCATCCCTTCCTCTGATCTATTTTACAGATAAGAACCGTATCAGTCCTTTAACTGCACCGAACTTCTGCATGCTTCTCAGAAAGCACATCGGAAGCGCCCGTATCCTTGATGTGAAGCAGCCTGGAATGGAGCGTGTGGTGGAATTTGAGCTGGAGCATCTTAATGAGCTGGGGGATCCCTGCAGAAAGCGTCTGATCATGGAGCTGATGGGCAAGCACAGCAACATCATCTTCTGTGACGAAAAAGGCATGATCCTGGACAGCATCAAGCATGTCTCTTCCCATATGAGCTCTGTCCGTGAGGTTCTTCCCGGAAGAGAATATTTCATTCCCAATACCAGGGATAAAGAAAATCCGCTGACTGTTTCCGAGGAGGAGTTCACACAGCACATCTGTAAAAAGCCTGTGAATATTTCCAAGGCGCTTTACACTTCACTTACAGGTATGAGCCCGGTAATGGCTGAGGAGATCTGCTACCGTGCATCCATTGACGGAAGCGATGCATCGCAGTCCCTAGATGAGGCAGCCTGCACCCATCTTTATCATACCTTTCTCCGCCTTATGGAACAGATCCGAAACAGAGAGTTCACCCCAAATATTGTCTACCGCGGAGAGGAACCTGTGGAATACGGTGTCTTTCCTTATCAGCAGTTTGGCAGTGAATACCGCAGCAAAATCTTTGACAGTGTCTCTGTTATGCTGGAGACCTATTATGCTACCAAAAGTCTGCTGACACGTATCCACCAGAAATCCTCCGATCTTCGCCGTGTAGTACAGACCGCTCTGGAACGTAACCGAAAAAAATACAACATCCAGAAAAAGCAGCTGAATGATACTGCAAAAAAAGATAAATTCAAGGTCTACGGTGAACTGATCAACACCTACGGATACGGGCTTGAGGAAGGCTGCAGATCCTTTAAGGCACTGAACTATTACACCAATGAGGAGATCACTATCCCTCTTGACCCGACACTGACTCCGGCACAGAATTCCAAGAAATATTTTGATAAATACGGAAAGCTGAAGCGTACAGAGGAAGCCGTCACAGAACAGATCACAGATACGGAAAGTGAGATCTCTCATCTGGAATCTATCTCCAATGCTCTGGATATCGCCAGATCTGAAAGTGACCTTTCCCAGATCAAGGAAGAGCTCACTGAGTACGGCTATATCAAACGTCACTACACAAACAAAAAAGGCCAGAAAGCCCAGCCGAAATCCAAACCGCTCCACTACATATCCAGTGACGGTTTTGATATCTATGTGGGAAAAAACAATTTCCAGAATGATGAGCTGACTTTCAAGTTCGCAACCGGAAATGACTGGTGGTTCCATGCAAAGAAAATGGCTGGTTCCCATGTGATCGTCCGCACCAAAGACGGTGAACTTCCGGACCGTACCTACGAAGAAGCAGGCCGCCTGGCCGCCTGGTACTCCAAAGGACACTCTGCTCCCAAGGTAGAGATCGATTATATCCAGAAAAAGCATGTGAAAAAACCTGCCGGTGCGAAACCCGGTTTCGTTGTTTATTACACCAATTATTCTCTCATGGCTTCTCCGGATATTTCGGATCTGAAAGAGGTTACGGAGTAATAACTATTCAACAAAAAACCTTCCTGTGTTCTCTTATTTCTTCAAGACCGGATACCTGTATCTCTGCAAGTATCTGTCCTGAGAAATTTTTCTGTAAACACAGGAAGTTTTTTTTATTGAACATTCGCACTCCGCTTCGTTACATGCTCACGAACAAAAATCGCAAAACGATTTTGTTCAGATCTCCAGTTTTTTCTTCACTGCCGGTGCAATAGACGTATCTGCTTTATGATATGGGATCAGTGTAGACTGCAGTGCATGGTACAGATCGGATTTTCCGGGCCATACAGTTCCTTTCAGATGATTCTGCTCATCCAGCTGATGAAACCAGGAGCCGTTTTCGTGATCCATGACCACTTCATCCAGGTACTTCATAAACGCAGCATAATCTTTCGCATATTTCTCCTTACCGGTCACCTGATAAAGAACTGCAGAGGTATTGATCGCTTCCGCAAGAGTCCAGTGCATACGGTCATGTACCACCGGTTTGCCATTCCAATCTGTCGTGTATACAATTCCCGGTGCACCATCTGCGTTCCAGCCGTCTTTTATTGCTGTTGTGTAAAGGTTTTCTGCTGCCTGAAGATGTTTTTCCAGTTTTTCTTTCTCTTCTCCACAGTTTGCAAGCGCCCACTGTGTGATCAGCCTTGCCCATTCGATTCCATGTCCCGGTGTTGCGCCGTATGGCTTGAACGGATCATCCGGACGGTCACGGTTGCAGTCAAGATCTGCCACCCATTCCTTCGTAAAATGTTCCGGGATCCTCCAGGAGTTATCTTCTGCCCACTGGATCACATGATCAATGATCCTGCCTGCACGAATGTGATATTTTTTATCCCCGGTGACATCTCCTGCTGCCAGAAAAGCCTCTACCGTATGCATATTGGCATTTAATCCCCGATAATCATCCAGCACAGTAAATTCTGTATTCCAGGTGTCGCAGGCCAGCCCTTCCTCTTCATTCCAGAAATATCGGTCATAAACAGCCAATGCCTCTTCAAGGAGCTCTTTCGCCCCGGACCTTCCGGCTGTCAGTGCGGAAGATGCAGCCAGGATCACAAATGCATGGGCATAACACTGTTTATTGGGCACAATATCTCCTTCCGGTGTTACACCTGCATACCAGCCACCGTTTTTTTCATCGTGAAGTTCTCCCTTCAGACCTTTCAATGCCGCATCCGCAAGCTCTCCGCTTCCCTCATGGCCAATCATCAGACCCAGACTGTATACATGAGCCATACGACAGGTGATCCAGGTTTCCCGGTTTCTGTCCTTCCATGGTGTTCCGTCGTCCCCCAGATAATAGGAACCTCCATTCGGTGAAGGAAACCGATGTCCGAAATTCAAAAGCTCCTCACAGGATGCTTTCAGGAATTCCCGGTTTTCTTTTGTGCTGATCTCATATTTGCTGTTCATTTCAACCACCCCATCTACTTTTTTCTTTAGGATACCATTCTTTTTTGGGTACTTCAATTCCTTTGGATTCTTTTGACAGATTGACGAAAAAAGGAGAATGCCCTATATGCATTCTCCTCATATCAGATTTCTTAATTCCATTACCGTAACGGTCACAGATATCCCTGTATTAATCTTCAAAACAGGTGATCACATAACGCTCACTTTCCATGATCACATCAGAAACATTGTCTCTGTCCCAGATCGCATCACTGATGATATCTTTCAGCTTATCATCCATAACGATATTAAAATTCTCCTCGATCACCTGAAACGGGACTCCCTCATTCTCCTGTGCATACTCCATGATAAAATCAAGAATCTTCTCTTCCATACCTTAAAATCTGCCTTTCTGTAAATACTAACGTTTAATATATTACATCAGATTTCCGCAGATGTCCAGATATTTTCCAGCCATGTCCATGCGGTATTCCATAAGATATTGTGCCAGTATACACCCCCCTTCACATTTCGTTCTATATCAGAATCTGGTATGTCGGTTCACATATTTTGCTTTATATTTGGAGTACACAATGGTCTGATCCTTGTAAAGGCCATAATATCCCGATGCTGCATAGCTGATAGATACTGCGATCAGATAGAAGGATACTCCCTTAAATCCAAACATTTCAAAAGCGATCAGGATCGAAGTGATCGGACAGTTGGTCACACCGCAGAAAACTGCTGCCATTCCGCAGGCTGCACAGATCGACGGAGAAATTCCCATAAGATTACCCATCACACAGCCAAAGGTAGCTCCAATGCAGAAAGAAGGTACAATCTCTCCCCCGCGGAATCCTGCGCGCATAGTCAGTGCTGTAAGCACCATTTTCCAGAAAAAGGCGAAAGTATCCGCCTGTCCGTTTTCCACCGCTTTTTCAATAAGCTCCGCACCAGCGCCCATATATTCATCTGTTCTCAGAATAAAGGTGACAACAATGACCAGACAGGCGCCCACTGCAACCCTGACATATTTATTCTTAAACCATCTGCCATAAAGTCCTGCTGCACCATTCAGCGCAATACAGAACATAATGCTGACAACTGCACAGCCCAGAGCGATCACTCCCATTTTCAGGCCAGTTTCCACAGTCAGTGCCGGAATATCCGTCACATGAAAACTTTCCGGTGTGACTCCCATTCCGGCTGCAAATCCGGAAGCGATCAATGACGCGATCATACACGGCATCAGTGCTGCATAATACATCACGCCCACACTGACCACTTCCAGCGCAAAAACTGCCGCTGCCATCGGTGTTCCAAACAATGCGGAAAACGCCGCGCTCATGCCGCACATGACAATTACATGACGGTCCTCCTCGTCCAGATGGATCCATCTTCCAAGCTGGTTGGCAATACTTCCTCCAAGCTGGATCGCTGCTCCCTCACGTCCCGCAGAACCACCGGTAAGATGAGTCAGCGCCGTTGTGATAAAGATCAGAGGCGCAGAAAGGATCGGCACATCATCTCTGGAACGCACGGTAGAAAGAACCTGATTGGTCCCTCCATCCTCTTTTCCAAGCTTCTCATACAAAAATACAATGACAAGTCCGGATAATGGCAGCAAAAAGAAAATCCATTCATGAGCTTTCCGGTAATTGGTCACTGCCTTTAACGTAAAAGAAAACAGTGTGCTGGCAGCTCCTACGATACATCCTGTAATGACAGCAAGAACCAGCCACTTGATCAGATTTGAGATATCCCGGCTGATTCTTGCACTGTAATAATATAAATGTTCCTTTAATCTTTTGTTATGATCGATCCCCATGTTCCTTCCCCTCTTTTTTTTACTGTCTGCATTATACTACATTTTTCCTCTCAGTAAAAGCAGGAAGGAGAAAGCCTGTTATTTTTTCTTCCGGGAAATATGCCTGTGTATCAGGATCGAGAATACACTGATCATCACAAGAAGCACTGCGGAGAGCCAGAATGCCGGAGACTTCGGATTTTTGATATTTGCTCCAAATATTGTAGCGAGAATAACTCCCGGCAGCGTTCCAAGCACGCCACCTACCATATAGGTTCCAAATGGGATCTTTTCAGCTCCGAGAAACAGACTCACAGCATCTCCCGGTAAAAAGTTCAATGTCCGCATAAAAAATGAAATATACAGGCAATTTCCGTTCTGGTAATCTACTACTGTTTTCAGTTTCGGATATTTAGCTGTAAGACTTTCCACCATGGATGCACCTGAGAAGCGTCCCATCCAATATGGAAGTGCCAATGTGACTGCTCTTCCCAGAAAGTTCACCAGAAGTGCTGTTCCTGTAGAAAACAGATGCCCTACAGCAAGCTGCAGGATCGCAATTGGAAATATAAAAGAGACACTTTTCACTGCATAAAGCCCAAGCATAAGTAATGCAGCCTTAACAGGTTCCTCCGGTGTATAGCTTAAGATCCTTTCCACAGACAGATCCTCTCTATAACGGATACAGAAAAGGAGAAGCACAAGAAGGAGCACCGCCGGCAGATATTTTCTGATGTTATCAATCATTTTTTTCATGGTCTGATCCTCCGTTTTCAAAAAAAGAGCACCGGCACCTGTTTCCGGTACCGTGCTCTTTCATAAGTTCTGCTTTTTTAAGTTTCAGGATCAGCAGCCTTTCTTCGCTGCCTTTCTCTCCTGGTCTTCCTTCCACATTTCCTCTGCTACCGGCTTCCAGTTTTCAGCATACCGGTCACATTTCGCACAGAGATGCTCTGCACTCTCCGGTGACTGAAGATCTGTGGAATGTGCTCCGGATTTTTCTACCATTCTCTCAGCTTCTGCGGATTTTCAAGCATCGGGCATGGACGGTACATATTGTCATTAAACGGCTGTCCGTCATGATATGCCATCATCATCGGAGACTGCAGTGCTTCCAGAAGTGTTTTCTCGCGGATATTGGAATCAGAATAATGGATAAACACACATGGATCGATATCGCCGTTTGCATTGATATGCAGATAGCGACGGCCGCCTGCAATACATCCTCCCACAAACTCTGCATCATTCTGGAAATCCATGGCAAACAACGGCTTTGTTGCACGGTATTTACGGATACGCTCATAGGTTTCTCTTCTCTGTGCAGGAGTAGGAAGCAGCTCCGGTGCTGCATCATTTCCAACCGGCATATAATGGAAATACCAGATAAAGTACGCTCCAAGATCGATCAGGCTGTCGTAAAATGCCTCTGATGTGATAGACTCGAAATTTGCACTCGTATAACATGCAGAGATACCAAATACAAGCTTCTTCTCTCTGAGAAGATTGATGGCCTTGATAACCTTCTGGTATACACCATTTCCTCTTCTGCCATCTGTTGCAGTCTCAAATCCTTCCAGTGAAATTGCAGGAACAAAGTTTCCTACCCGAAGCATATCATTTGCAAAATCCTCATCGATCAGTGTTGCATTTGTGAAGGAAAGGAAGATACAGTCATTATGTTTCTCGCAAAGACGGATCAGATCCTTTTTTCTTACAAGTGGCTCTCCGCCTGTGTAAATATACATATAAACGCCAAGCTCCTTACCCTGCGGATGATGTCATCGATCTCATCGTAGGTGAGGTTCAGCTTGTTTCCATACTCTGCTGCCCAGCATCCTGTACAGTGCAGGTTACATGCACTTGTTGGGTCAAGAAGGATTGCCCACGGGATATTACAGCCATATTTCTCACGGCATTCATCCTGTTTCTTCCAGCCTGCAAGATTTGCATTGATAAAGAAGTTTGCAACCAGAGTTTCATAACATGCGGATCAATATCAGTTACCAATCTATGAATAAACGGATAATACGGATGTTCCGGATTAGAAATGGCTGCGCGGATCATTGCTCTCTGTGTAGGAAATCCACCACCGGAAAATTTATCTGCCCAGTCCATGATCTTGATAAAATTCTTATCCGGATCTTTATAAACATAATTGAATGCCTGTTCAAGTCCGAATTTCTTAAGTGTGTTCATTGCGCTCATACTATCTCTCCTTATTTCTCTCAATGTAAATATGCAATCTAGCTAAACGGACATCTTCATTCCGTCACACTGCATTTCGAGTACCAAAGCTTTCTTACTATCTTTGCCTGACTCATGGTGTTACTGTACGTTTTTTCCATTTGAATAACAATAGGCAATATAATTGGCATGACCAAAAACTAGGCAAATCTGTTAAAATGCCTAAATATTATTGGCATTTATTCTAAATAACCTTAGTTATTTTTGTGCATACTTACTTCACGATGTTTATCCATATAAAAAACACCCTGGCAAAGGCAGAAATATCTTCCGCCTGCTTCGGGTGTTTTTGATTTATCTTATTACTTTACTACGATATTGATGATCTTCTTCGGTACGTAAATCTCTTTGATGATATTTCCGGAAATCTTATCTGCAACTGCCTTCTTTCCTTCGGCAATCGCATCTTCTTTGGAGATTTCTGCCGGAATACTGATAACAGCCTTGGTCTTGCCGTTGATCTGAACCGGAACCTCGATCTCATCATCCTTCATAAGCTCCTCATCGTGAGCCGGCCACTGTGCATGGAAAACGGAATCCTCATGACCAAGCTTCTCCCAGATCTCCTCTGCAATATGAGGAACAAATGGCGCAAGAAGAATGGTAACTGTCTCGATGGTTTCTTTGTCAACAGCGCCGTCGTTCTGCTTTGCGATAGCGATCAGCTTGTTTGTGTATTCCATAAATCCGGACACTACGGTATTCAGGCTGAAGGCTCAAGTCTGCTGGTGATATCGTATACCATCTTATGACGGGTCTTCTCCATCTCTTTGGTAGCCGGGATATCTTTCTCAATGCTGTCAAGAGCCAGATTCCAGAAACGTTTCAGGAATCTGGATACACCATCGATTCCTCTATCATCCCATTCTGCATCCAGTTCCGGCGGTCCTACGAACAGCTCATACATACGTAAGGAATCACATCCGTAATCATTTACAAGATCATCCGGTGAAATAACATTTCCTTTGGATTTACTCATCTTGATTCCGTTTTTACCTGTGATCATACCCTGATTGAACAGCTTGACAAACGGCTCATCGAAATCAATAGCTCCGATATCATACAGGAACTTGGTGTAGAATCTGGAGTACAGAAGATGAAGAACAGCATGCTCTACACCACCGATATACATATCTACCGGCAGATATTTATCAGCTTTCTCTTTGGAAACCAGTTCTTTATTATTCTTATTATCTACATAACGGAGGAAATACCAGGAAGATCCTGCCCACTGAGGCATGGTGTTTGTCTCACGTTTTGCGGGAGCACCACAGCATGGGCATGTGGTATTTACCCACTCGTCAATAGCTGCAAGCGGTGACTCTCCGGTTCCTGTCGGCTGGTAGCTTTCTACCTCCGGAAGTCTTAACGGAAGCTGATCCTCCGGTACCGGTACGCACCGCATTTCGGGCAGTGTACGATCGGGATCGGCTCACCCCAGTAACGCTGACGGGAAAATACCCAGTCTCTCAGTTTGTAGTTGACAGTCTTACGTCCGATACCCAGCTTCTCGATGATATGCGGTGCTTCCTTCTTCAGTACGGAAGATTCCATTCCGTTCCACTCACCGGAGTTGATCATGGTTCCGGAAGCCTCTGTGTAAGCTTCTGTCATATTCTGAATTTCTTTACCATCTTTTGCGATAACCTGGATGATCGGAATATCGAATTTCTTTGCGAACTCAAAGTCACGGTCATCATGAGCAGGTACACACATGATAGCACCTGTACCATAATCAGCAAGTACATAGTCAGAAAGCCAGATTGGAAGCTTCTCGCCGTTCAGCGGATTGATCGCATAAGTACCTGTGAACACACCGGTCTTCTCTTTATCCTGAAGACGGTCTACATTGGATTTCATGGAAGCATCAAAGATATATTTCTCTACAGCCTCTCTTGTCTCGTCTGTTGCAAGAGATTTTGCAAGAGCATGCTCCGGTGCAAGTACCATGAATGTTGCTCCATGAAGAGTATCCGGTCTTGTTGTATAGACCGTGATCTTCTCTTCTCTTCCCTCAACCGGGAAATCGACCTCTGCGCCGTAGGATTTGCCGATCCAGTCTGTCTGCATCTTTTTAACCTTCTCCGGCCAGTCCAGTTTATCCAGATCACTTAAAAGTCTGTCTGCATATTTTGTGATGCGGAGCATCCACTGACGGAGGTTCTTTTTGGTAACCGGAGTGCCACAACGCTCGCAGCATCCGTTTACAACCTCTTCATTTGCAAGACCTGTCTTACAGGAAGGGCACCAGTTGATCGGGAACTCCTTCTCATATGCAAGCCCCTCTTTGAACATTTTTACAAAGATCCACTGTGTCCATTTATAGAATTCCGGATCTGTTGTGTTAACCTCCATATCCCAGTCATAGATCGCTGCGATATCGTTGATCTGACGTTTGATATTTTTGATGTTTGCTGCTGTAGATACTGCCGGATGAACACCCATCTTGATGGCATAGTTCTCAGCCGGGAGACCAAAAGCGTCCCATCCCATCGGATGGATCAGGTAATAACCCTGGAGCATTTTATAGCGGCTCCATACATCAGAGATCACATAGCCTCTCCAGTGTCCTACATGAAGACCGTTTCCGGACGGATACGGGAACATATCCAGACAGTAGTATTTCGGTTTCTTGCCATCATTGACATTTACCGGCTTTTTCTCCCAGTTTGTGCGCCATTTCGCTTCGATGGCTCTATGGTTATAAGGTGCAGCCATTTTTTTATTCCTCCTGACAAATTACTCAGTATTAATACTTTAATGCTTTCACACACTGCTATTAATTTTAACTACTTATGATGTATTTGTCAAACAAAAATCCAAAAACAGCCCTTTTCCATCAAAATATACATGAACCTGCAATCCTGACCTGGTTTAGTTGACGCTTCTTTTTTCACATGATATAATTTCCTGCATGTATTTTCCTATATTATACATACCATACATATTTATCTTAGGAGGGAACGCATAAATGAAATCTTTTTATTCCTGGTACCGGAAGCATATTACCGGTGCGATCTTTACAGGACTGATCCTGGGTATCCTCACAGGACTTTTCCTGGCCGGACGGTTTGAACCTGTCCTCACTGTGACCAGTCTGATCGGAAGTATCTACATGAACGCCCTGAACATGATGATCTTTCCCATGGTCTTCTGTTCCATTGTCATTGGAATCTGTTCCATCGGAAACGCACGTACTACCGGCAAGATCACTGCAGCATCCATGATCTATTTTCTCTGCACAACGGCACTTGCCAGCCTGTGCGGACTGATCATCCCGAGACTGATCCATCTCGGAAAGGGAGTCAAATTTGAGATGGCAACAGCCGATATCCAGGCTACAGAAATGAGCAGTATCCTTGACACCCTGAAAAACCTGATCCCTTCCAACCCAATCGCCGCATTTGCTGACGGAAACATGCTCCAGGTTCTGGTGTTTGCCCTGATCATCGGTTTCACACTGATCGCAGTCGGTGAAAAAGGAACTCCATTCCTGAATCTGATTGATTCCATCAATGAAGTATGCCTGAAGATCATCACAACCATCATGTACTTTACACCCATCGGTGTTTTCTGTACCATCGTACCGGTTGTGGAAGCCAACGGAACTGAAACGATCATTTCCCTTGCAACACAGCTTGTCATTCTGTATGTGGCATTCTTTGGCTTCGCTATTGTAGTGTACGGTCTCTCTGTAAAGCTGATCGGCAAACAGAGTCCGCTGAAATTCCTGAAAGCGATCCTGCCAGCAGCACTGAACGCCTTCGGAACCTGCTCAAGCTCCGCAACCATTCCATTAAGCAAGCAGTGTATGGAAGAAGAAATGGGCGTATCCAACCAGATCACCAGCATCGCCATTCCTCTTGGTGCTACCGTTAATATGGATGCTGTATCTATCCTGATGTCCTTTATGATCATGTTCTTTGCAAACGCCTGCGGGATCCATGTAAGTATTCCTCTTATGATCATTATCCTTCTTGCAAACGTACTGCTTTCCGTTGGTACTCCAGGTGTTCCCGGTGGTGCTATCGCATCTTTCGCAGCACTGGCAACTATGGCCGGACTTCCTGCCGGAGTTCTTGGTGTTTATATCAGCATCAATACCCTCTGTGATATGGGCGCCACCTGTGTCAATGTTATCGGTGACATGGCATGCTGCTCTGTACTGAAAAATGTTATCCAGATTGAGGAAGAAGCATAAACAAATCTTTCTGAAGTGTTATTTAAACAGAATGCGAATTACTTTACATAAAATATTTTATGTAAAGCAGCAATAGCAAAAGCCGTAAGATATATGTTTAAGAAACTTTCACATATACTTACGGCTTTTCTGTTTATCAACTGTTCACATCCTGTATTCTTTATACTGTTTAACGCAAATGATGTAACACAGAAATTTATATTTCATTTTGCTGACTTTATTTTTTCAGAACACGGTAATTTTTCTTCTCTGTCGTAATCCTTATGGACCCCATCGTCCTCATATAAGGTATACTCCGCACCTTCATATCCGAGAAGCTGCATATTTTTTGTATCCAGAGCTGCCACACATTCCGCTGCTTCTGCAACCGGAATACATTTTCCCTTCCGGATAAACAATGGAATCTCATTCAGTGCCACCTCTACATAATGAACACCCTTTTCAAGGATCTCCTCTGCAATGGTTCCATCCGGAAGGAATTTCACAAACTTCATCTCCTCCGGAAGATATACATAACGGCCTCTTGCGTTCTGTTCATAAACCGGAGCGATCATGATCTCATTTCCAAGAAGCAGCTGGTCTTCCACATGTACAGCAATCTTATCCTCCGGATAAACAAAGCCCAACGGCCGGAAATACATATCATCGTTCAGAGCCGCCTTCATATATTCACTGTAAAGATATGGAATAAGACGATATCTTACACCGATCACATGACGGAAATCCTCCACATTTTCAAACTGGTAGCATTCCTGCTCTCTGGTACCGATTGCTGTATGATCACGCATCAGCGGTGTGAATACTCCAAGTGCCAGGAAACGAAGCAGCAGTTCTCTTGTTGTATCAGCGCCAAATCCACCCAGATCTGCTCCTGCATACAGGAAACCACACATATTCAGAGATGGCATCATCTTCAGGTTCAAAAGGATATGAGCCCACCAGGATTTATTATCGCCGGTCCAGATTCCACCATAACGATGCATACCAATATAGGATGATCTGGAGAACATCAGAAAACGTTTTCCGGATTGATCCGTTCAAAAGCCTCCCCTGCTGCTCGGATCATATTGTAGCCAAACAGGTTATGGACTTTGTCATGGCGGATCTTTCTGCCATCCACATTATGGTAAAATCTCGATAATCTTCCGGATTGTTTGCAACATTGCGAAGTGCACTCTGCATCTTCCAGATATGGATCTTTCCTTCCGTATCTTTGTCAAATTCTCCTGCAAGCTCTTTGACCTCTTTCATTCCCTCTGTTGAATAGAAGATCGCCGGCTCATTCATATCGTTCCAGAAACCGTCGATTCCCTTCTCGATCAGGAAACGGTATTTGTCACCGAACCATTTTCTGGCATCTTTGTTCAATACATCCGGAAAATGAGTATCCCCCGGCCATACAGCAGCTACAAAATCACTGCCGTCCTCTCTCTGGCAGAAGTAGCGGTTTTTGACACCCTCCTCATAAACATCGTATCCCGGCTCTACCTTGACGCCGGCATCGATGATCGGGATCAGACGGATATCCTGATCCTTCAGTTCCTTTACGAATTCCGGAAAATCCTGAAAATTCTCTTCACTTAATGTAAAGTCCTTATAAGACTGCATATAATCAATATCCATATAGATCATATCAATAGGAATATGATTTTCACGATATCCAGCTGCAACCTTCCCGGAAATCCTTCTTTTGTAGTATAGCCCCATCTGCTCTGGCCAAATCCCAAAGGCAAATTTCGGCGGGATATAGCTTCTTCCGATCACATGACGGAACTGCTTTACAATATCATAGGGACTCTCCCTTCGATCACATAAAGCTTCAGGTCTGCATTTTCGCAGGTTACCTTCATGGTATCCATTCTGGTATAGCCAATGTCAAAGGTGATCGCTGCCGGATAGTCAAAAAACATTCCAAAGGTTTCTTTTCCGGACACAATGATAAGATTATGTGCACCGTACAGGGAATGTTTATCCTCTGTATGCTCCGGATCATCGGTACAGTTACTGGTGTAAATGAATCCTCTCTTATTAATACCGCGGTTGGATTCTCCCAATCCGTAGACGATATCCTCTTCATCCATGATATAAGTAAAAGAAAATCCATCTTCTGCACAGATTTCTCCATATCCTGGCTTTCCTTCTGCTGTCTCAATGTTTTCTGTCAGTGCCTCAGTCTCAAAGGGCTCTCCATATACATATTTTTTTATCATTTTTCCCTCTCCTGTTACAGATTTCTGTAAAGAACAAATGCCTCATAAGGTTTCAGGACCACTTTCTTTCCAAAATCCTTTCTTCCAAGATTTGTGATCAGACATTCTGCATTTTTCTGAAATTCTTCCGGAATTTCCATTTCTGCCACATGCTCACTGAAATTGCAGACTGTGAGAAGCTTCTCTCCCTCAAGGGTTCTGGTATATGCAAAAATCTGATCATGATCTCTGTAAAGTGCCTCAAAAACACCGTAAACGATCACCGGTTTTTCTTTTCTTAAACGGATCAGCTTCTGATAATAATGGAAAATAGAATTCGGATCTGAAAGCTGCTGCTTCGCATTGATCTCCTTATAATTGGAGTTTACCCTGATCCATGGCGTTCCCTCCGTAAAGCGGCCTGATGAGAATCCTCCCACTGCATTGGTGTTCTGGCATTGTCACGTCCTCTCAGCATCAGGCACTTCATCATATATTCCGGTGTATAAATACCTGCTTCTGTATATTCATGGAAATACTGAATACTCTCGATATCACGATAATCCTTAAGCTCTGTAAAATAAGCATTGGTCATTCCAAGCTCTTCTCCCTGATAAACATAAGGAGTTCCCTGCATCATATGAAGACAGGTTGCCAGCATCTTGGCTGAAGTTTCCCTGTATGCCGGATTATCATTTCCAAATCTGGAAACACTTCTTGGCTGGTCATGATTTCCAAGAAACAGACTGTTCCATGCTTTTCCCGCAAGCTCTTCCTGCCATTTGATCATAACCTTTTTAAATTCCTGGAAATCGTATTTCTCGGTAGTCCATTTACCATGGTCTGATCCCTGCTCCTCTACATGCTCAAACTGAAAACACCATGTTCAGCTCATTCCTGTCCTCACCTGCATATTTCTGTGCCTCTTCGATAGTCACACCGGAGGTTCTCCAACTGTCATCACATCGTATCGGGATAAAACCTCTCTGTTCATTTCCTGAAGAAACTCATGGACCCTCGGGCCATGGACGCAGTAAGGACCAAAATACACCGTATAATCCTCCATTCATTTCTCCATCCGGATATGACTGATCCTTGGAGATCATGCTGATCACGTCCATTCGGAAACCGTCGATTCCTTTTTCACACCAGAAATTCATCATATCGTAAACTTCCTGACGAACCTTTTCATTTTCCCAGTTCAGATCCGGCTGTTTTCTTGAAAACAGGTGAAGATAATACATCTCTGTCTGAGGATCATACTCCCATGCAGGTCCTCCGAACGCACTTCCCCAGTTATTCGGTTCTTTTCCATTCACCGGCTCTCTCCAGATATAGTAATCCCTGTAAGGATTATCTTTGGATTTCCTGCTTTCAATAAACCAGTTGTGTTCATCGGAAGTATGGTTTACGACCAGATCCATGAGGATCTTAATGCCCCGTTTATGCGCTTCTTCAAGAAGCTTTTCATAATCCTCCATGGTTCCATATTCTTTATAGATCCTACGATAATCGGAAATATCATAGCCATTGTCGTCCTGCGGAGATTCCAGCATGGGTGAGATCCAGAGAACATTTACTCCCAGTTCTTTCAGATAGTCCAGTTTTTCTATAATCCCGGGAATATCACCAATTCCGTCTCCGTTGCTATCCTTAAAACTTCTCGGGTAGATCTGATATACCACGCTTTCTTTCCACCAGCTTTTTTTTCATGATAAATGGCCTCCTTTTTCTGTTGATTCTGAAATCAGCATATCCTATCCACCCTTTAAAATCAACAGGTTTCTCGTGAAACTTAAATTACTGCCAAACTTTTCTGTTTTTTTATGCAGTTTTAACAATAAAGCACTGCTGTCCGGCGAAAGAATTCCCACCACATTCCAGAAAGGCGCCAGGAAAAGTCATCACAACATAAAAAAAAAGAGATTCTGCTACTCTTTTACAGAATCTCTCTTTACAAGCCAGACAGGGCTTTTTACATTTTTTTCGGCAGGTTCCTTTCCCTCTGCCATAAGAAGCAGCTTCCGCAGGGCCAGAACTGCTTTCTGATGAATATCCTGATGAATAGTGGTCAGCTTTGGCCTGACGATCTGCGCATAAAAATTATCATCAAAGCCGGTAATGGAAATCTGATCCGGAATCCGGATTCCTTTGTCTGTAAAAAATTGATGGCTTCCACAGCTGTGTAATCCGAAGAAAATGCCAGTGCCTTTGTCTCCAGAAAATGAGGCAGCAGCTCTTCATATTTTTTCAGTCTGCGCCGGGGTTCCTGGGGAACCACCACATAGCGGGAGCGGCTGCAGAAGCCACCATTTTTTTCCATAGCCTGTTTGAATCCAAGCCATCTGGCATAATCACTGTCCTGCTCTGTTTCCGCAACAAAAAAGTGCCCGGTGGTATCCACAGGAATACAGATATTCCCCAATCTGATATCCGCCGGAATAATCATCCACTCCTACATTCTGAAAGCTATATCCGCCCTTCGGATAGGCATCGATCAATACCATTTTTTTATTCAGCTTTCTGGAAAGCTGATGATACTGTTCTTCGTTATACCCTATAATGATAAGACCTTCCACATTCCAACGGGATGCCATATCTACCACATTATCGATCCGTTCACCGCCAATGAGCATAATATAATAGCCTCTGTTTTCTGCTTCGACCTGCAGCGTTCCGGTGATCTCTCCCACAAAAGAATCCTGCAGAGACTGCATACCATGAATGAAGGAAAAACCAAGAACCACTCCAATGATCCTTGAGCCGTGTCCGGATAGCATCACAGATCCCATGTGGGGAACATAATTCTGCTCCTTCAGGATCGCCGTGATCCGGTCAATGGTGCTCTGTGAAACCCGTTTTGTATTTCCATTGATCACATTAGATACGGTTGTACGACTGACACCTGCCATATCCGCGATATCCTGCAGCCTTATCATTTCATTGAATACTGCATCAGCTCATAATGAAGCTCACAGCCCTCATAGATTTCTGCCGGAAGTAATGCTCTGGCAACCACTTTCAGTTCCTCCTCCGGCTGATCCACACGCTTCAGATGTGCATAATCTCCGTCAATCTGTTCCACGATATAATCACATACTAACATTTTTTTTGTCCTCACTCTTTTCTTTTTGCTCATGCTTCAATAACCTGTATGAGCACAATTCGTTTCTCTGACTGCTTATTTTCAAATGCACCTAAAAACAGGCTACAGCAAATGCTGCAGCCTGTCAACTCTTTATTCTGCCTTAAAGGATCTCTCTGTTTATTCGTCAGCACTGTCAATCTTGCTTGCGCGTGCCGCGATCTCTTTCTCCTGGATATCATTAGGAGCCTGCTCATAGCGTGCAAATTCATAGGAGAAATCTCCGCTTCCACCGGTCATGGAACGAAGGACTGTGGAATAACCATAAATCTCAAGAAGCGGAACATCTGCCTCAATGATGGTATTTCCTTCGTGATCCGGATTCATTCCGAGAACACGACCACGTCTCTTGTTCAGATCTCCCATAACATCACCGGTATATTTATCCGGAACTGTAACCTTCATGGAGATGATCGGCTCAAGAAGCACAGGAGAAGCTTCCATAAAGCCCTTCTTGAAGGCAAGGATAGTTGCCATCTTAAATGCCATCTCAGAAGAATCTACCGGATGATAAGATCCATCGTAAAGGGTTGCCTTCACACCAACGACCGGATATGCAGCCAGAGGTCCCTTCAGAACACATTCCTGAAGTCCCTTCTCAACAGCCGGGAAGTAGTTCTTCGGAACTGCACCACCTACAACTACCTGCTCAAATACATAAGGTGTCTCCAGATCACCAGATGGCTCAAAGCGCATCTTAACGTGGCCATACTGTCCGTGTCCGCCGGACTGTTTCTTATGTTTGCCTTCCACATCTGAATTCTTACGAAGTGTTTCACGGAACGGAACCTTCGGTTTGGAAAGCTCCACATCCACTTTATAGCGCTCCTTCAGCTTGCTCACAACGATATCCAGATGCTGATCACCCATACCGTAGATCAGACTCTGACGGTTTGCACTGTCATTGACAACCTTCAATGTTCTGTCCTCTGTCATCATCTTGGCAAGGGACTGTGCGATCTTATCCTCGTCACCTTCTTCACTGCCTTAAATCTCTTGTATGTATATGGCGTGGAAAGTATAGCCTTTGGATAAAGGATCGGATTCGCCTTGGTTGCAAGGCTGTCACCGGTCTGTACACTGCCAAGTTTGGCGATGGCACCGATATCCCCTGCAAAAAGCTCCGGAACTTCGATCGGTTTGGAACCTTCCATGACATAAAGCTTGTTTACACGCTCCTCTGTTCCCTTCTCTACATTAAGAAGTGTATCATCGGATTTCAGCACACCGGAGCATACCTTGATCAGAGAATATTTACCAAGGAACGGATCCGCGATGGTCTTAATACATAGGCAGATTTTGCTTGGCAAAGTCATAATTGGCCTCAAAGATCTCGTTAGTCTTCTGTGCGATACCATTGCAGGAGCGTCCGCTTGGGCTTGGGAAGTAACCGCAGATATCATCCAGAAGGTTAGATACACCGCGAAGGTTCACCGGTGATCCCATGCATACCGGAACAATACTTCCATCCTGTACATTGGTTGCAATAGCTGCAGAAATCTCTGCTACGGAGAAGGTATCTCCCTCGAAATAACGATCCATAAACTCTTCGCTTGTCTCTGCAACAGACTCCATCAGAGTTTCATGATATTTCTCAAGATATTCTGTCAAATAATCCGGAACCGGGCATTCTTCCTTGCCGGCCTTGTCAATATATCTTCTTCCTGCCTGCTTCACAACATTGACATAACCTACAAACTTACCATCCTCACGGATTGGGAAATGAAGAGGAGCGATTCTCTTGCCGTACAGCTCTGTCAGCTCTTCCACGACCTCACGATAGCTGACATCATCCACGTCCATATCTGTAACAAAGATCATTCGCGGAAGCTTATATTTCTCGCAGAGATTCCATGCTTTCTGTGTTCCTACCTGGACACCGGCCTTACCGGAAACAACGATGATCGCTGCATCTGCGGCGCTGACTGCCTCTTCAACTTCTCCCACAAAATCGAAGTATCCGGGAGTATCCAGTACATTTACCTTCATCTTGTCCCATGGTACCGGGATCAGAGAAGTTGTGATGGAAAAATGTCTCTTTATTTCTTCCTTGTCATAATCGCTGACAGTATTGCCATCCTCAACACGTCCGAGTCTGCTTGTCATACCTGCCAGATAAGCCATTGCCTCAGCCAGTGTTGTTTTGCCTGCGCCACCATGACCTAATAGGACTACATTTCTGATTCGGTCTGTTCTGAAAACGTCCATATGTAATACCTCCCTGTTTGTCTTACTTAATATGTTCACATTTTACTAAATTTCCATGCAAATTTCAAGTATTTTATTCAATTTTGACAACTTTTTTTCAGAAAGTTTTTCACATTATCGTCAATTAATACAGAACAGTCGTCTTTCTTTCAGAATTTCCGGTTTACATACTTTTTCACGGCATCCACAGAACGGTTCAGTACCAACTCTTCCGGAAAATCCAGTTTGGTCAGAAGGTCTCTGGCAAGATCAAACTCCCCGATCAGAAGGTCAAAATGGGCATCACTGTCCATAACCACAGGTACCCGATATTTTTTGCAGTATTCCAGCATGATGGTATCATTCTCCACTGCATTCTCACGGTTACAGTCAGGTCCATGGAGTGGTTGTTCAGTTCCAGGACTTTACCGTATTCTCTGGCTCCCTGTACAAGCGCCTCATAATCGATATCGTATCTTCCGTCATCCGGATGTCCGATGATATTGACACACGGATTCTTCATAGCATTAAGATAGGCCTCCGTATTCTCCTGCCTGCTGCCTGGTCTGATGCATGGAACATGAAGACTTGCAATGACCACGTCCAGCTTCTCCAGGGTTTTCTGCTCAAGATCTACCGTTCCCGCCGCATCCAGGATATTTACCTCCGAACCCAGAAGCAACTGGATCCCGTACATTTCACGGGGTACTACCTTTATATTCTGGAAATAAAACTTATGACAGGTTCCCGGCATTTTCGGTGCATGCTCTGTG
>ENA-OPZM01000368-OPZM01000368.1-human-gut-metagenome-genome-assembly--contig:-NODE-368-length-19864-cov-5.353752_pt1 | contig 19864 bp, 27 predicted proteins | sample MGYA00242478_ERZ504493 | MGnify/ENA primary metagenome ERZ504493 (study PRJEB26092, sample SAMD00036227) | human gut metagenome | host: Homo sapiens | study: EMG produced TPA metagenomics assembly of...
ACCCGGCAGATGCCGTCCGGCACATCCGCTCATAGGGGATGCTGTCCTGGGCCGACTTTTCTTTCCGGTCTGTGCGGTTGGCACGGGCGATGGCGGCTCGATCTGCCTTCTGTCGGCACGGGACAATCGTTTCTTCTTGGAAACCGGCGGCTGTTTGCCATCCTTATCGGCCTGCCGGTTTTTCGTTGCGGTGAACAATGTCATACACCTCCTTGTCGAGTTTTTCCTGCCGTTCCAGAACGGCATAGAAATTGTTGGTCTTATACGGGCGCTGTTTGGGGCGGATAACGGCCACCTTGATGATGCTGCCCACGATCTTTTCCAGGGGCTGGCCGTGCTTCTCATACATTGCCATCAGAAAGAAGGGCAGCATGACCAGCATCATACACATAGCAGCCACGCTGTTTCCCACAGGCCCCCGGAGTAAAAAGAACAGCGGTACGCCGATGAGCGCCCCGCCGCCGAAGCAGACCAGCTGCCTCTTGGTTAAATTGAACGCGACCTTGGTTTTGACTTTCGTAAGATCCTTGGGTACGGGTACATAAGCCAAAGGAATTACCTCCTTCCTGGTTAATGTGCATTGAAAACGGATTTTGCGAGGCTGCCGGTCTTAAAGAGCGTAAAGCACAACAGGACCGTATAACCCACGCAGCTCCAGATGGCCATAATGATGTCGGATTCGGTGGCAATACTCTGCACCAGCACGGCGTAGATCGCCACACAGACGATGATGAGAAATGCCTGGAAGCCCAGGGCGATCAACGAGCGCAGATAGTTCTGGCCCATGCCGCCCCATTCCTTGCCCATCATGGTGGCCATAGGGATGGGAGCCACCGAGGTCACAAGGTAAATCTCAATCATACGGCCATAAATCACGATAAAGATACAAATGTAAAGCGCCCACATGGTAATGCCGATAAAGAGCGACTGGAACCACAGGCCGAACAGCGGCCCCAGGTCCATATCCATCAGCCGGGACTCCATATCGGTCATGACAGAGGAGATGTCGATGGAAGCGTCGGAACCGATGATGCCCGCCGCCTGCGCCACCACACTTTGAGCTGCGTCAAACACGCCCATCACGATGTTCCAGGTGTTTGAGACGATGAGGATGGCAGCGGCAGATTTGAACACCCACTTGAAGATCATCCAGGTGTCCACATCATGCAGGTTGTTCTTGTCGGTAATCATCTGAATCAGCTCCAGCGTCATCACGATAGCCAGGATCACGCCAGCAATCGGCACCATGATGGAGTTGGAGAGGTTCTGGATCATGCTGAAAATACTCCCGTTCCAGCCCTGGGGGGTCTGGCCCACCTGCGTCGCAATGTCTGCGACCTGCTGGTTCACGCTATCGAACATCCCCGATAAGTTGCTCATAATGCCGCCTACCAACATTTCCTTGAGCCAGTCAGTAAGGGCATCGAGTAAGAAATCCATACGGTGTCAACCTCCTTTCAGCCGCCCCCGCTTGGGGGCAGGGGCGGCAAGGATTTCTTATGACAGCTTAACGACGGGAGCGATCAGACGGTGAACAGGCCGGAAAGCAGGGGTACGAGGACCATGCCGACCACGGCGACGCCAGCGCCAGCCATGAGCTGCTTCATGCCCTGGGACTTTGCTTATGTGTGATAAAGAAGTAATAGAAGTGTAAAAAATTTTGCCGTTCCTATCCGGCACATGAGGTATGTCGGATAGGTCGGGCGGTTAGGTGTCGGGCAGTTCTACCTTGCCGACAAAAGAATAATAGATTTCGATTTCCTGTCTGCGTAACTTGCCCCGGCGTTTCCCGTCAAGGGCAACGCTTTCATGGACAACGATTTTCTCCACAAACTCCCGCAGCAGAGTAGGGGTAAGTTCTTCAATGGTAGTGTGCCTGCGTACCACATTCATAAACTTTTCAGCGTTTGCGGTGGCTTCCTGCGCTTTGGAAAGTTCTTCCCGCAGTCTGGCGGCACGTTCTTTCAGTTCTTTCTGCTCGGCTTCATAGTCTGCCGACAGCTCTGTGAAACGCTCGTCCGATATGCGCCCGGTTACGCTGTCCTCATACAGCCGCTTGAAGATAGCAGATAACTCGGCTATGCGTTTCTCGGCGGCTTCCAGCTCCTTTTTCTTGGCGGCGTTCCTGCGTCTGTCCCCGTCCTCATTCTGCTCGATTAAAGCTTCATAAACCGGGCTTCATGCTTTGCCGCATAGCTGGTAACTTTCCGCAGATTGGAGAGTACGCCAGCGGTCAAGAGGTCAGTGCGGATAAAGTGCGCTGTGCAGTCGGCGGTGCGTTTCTTGTAGCTTCCGCAGATATAACAGTCCTGCTTGCGCTTGTCCGTCTGGTATCGCTGCTGGTACATGACGCTGCCGCAGTCGGCACAAAAGAGTATGCCGGAGAACAAGCCCACTTCGTCATAACGGTTGGGGCGTTTGCGCTGCTTGCGTAACTCCTGCACCCGTTCCCACGTTTCCCGGTCAATGATAGGCTCATGGTGGTTCTCAAAAACCGCCTGCTTTTCCGGGGGATTTTCTATGCTGTGTTTCAGCTTGTAGGACGGCTTCTCGGTCTTAAAGTTTACCAGACAGCCCGTATATTCCCGGTTTTCCAGCAGATGAACCACGGTATTGGTCGCCCACTTGCACTCATAGCCGGGGTGGTAGCGGCGGGTGCTGCCCGTCCTGCGGTATTCCAGCGTCCCCGGCGTGGGGATTTGCTGCTCGGTCAGCATACGGGCTATCTTGGTCGGACCGTTCCCGGCAAGGCAAAGGCTGTAAATCTGCCGTACCACCGGGGCGGCTTCCTCGTCAATGATAAAGTTTTCGTCCTCGTCCATGAGGTAGCCATAGACGGGCTTGCTTGTGATGGGCTTTCCGCTCATGCCCTTAGAGCGTTTTACTGCTTGATTTTCTTGCTCGTATCTCTCACCAGCCATTCGTTAAAAATGTTCCGCAGCGGGGCAAAATCATTTTCCCCCTGTGCGCTGTCCACTCCGTCATTGATAGCGATGAAGCGGACACCTTTCTGTGGGAAAATCATTTCTGTGTACATTCCCACCTGTAAGTAGTTTCGCCCTAACCTCGACATATCCTTGACGATAACTGTCCCGACTTTCCCTGCTTCAATGTCTGCAAGCATGGCTTGAAATCCGGGTCTTTGAAAGTTCGCACCGGAATAACCGTCGTCGGTGTACCAGCGCAGATTAGAAAATCCATTCTGTTTGGCATAGGTTTCCAAAATCCTCTTTTGGTTGGAAATGGAATTGCTCTCGCCTTGCAGCTCGTCCTCATGGGACAGTCTTGGGTAAAGGGCGGTAATGAGTTGCTGGGTGGTCTGTCTTAACATAAATTCCTCCGTTTCCGACAGCCAGCCCCACTATTCCGTACCTTGATTGTACCACATGGGGCGGCTGTCTGTATAGCGGCAAAAGCGTCAAATCTGCTTCTTTACGGTCGGTAAAAATGACGGTTTTTCAATCAGGCTTATCACAGGTCAAATATCCGGCGGCGGCTTCTGCTTCCAGCACTTTCATCATCTTGTCAGCGGCGGTGTCGGTCGCCCCCTCCTTGAAAAAGCCAGACACCACAAGGATTGTGTTGCCTATCCTCGTTTCGGTCACGCAGTCCGGGCGGCGGGCAGGGCGTTTGTTTCTCTGGGTGTCGGTCATAGGCAAATCTCCTTTCCGGCAAGCAGCCGTTTCAGCTGTTCCATTTTTCCCTGTGCGGCGGCTTTCCTCAAATTCTCCCCGGTAAAGCAGAGAGGGGAACACATTTCAAGCAGGCGGTCATAAATCCGGGCGTGGGCGGTGTCCTCCGGGTGCTGCAATTCCTCCAGCGTGAGGTTGGTCGTCACAATCAGCGGCTTCCTGCTCCGGTAGCGGCTGTCAATCACATTGTAGACCTGTTCCAGACCGTATTCTGTGCCACGCTCCATTCCAAAATCGTCAATGATGAGCAGGGGGAAGCTGCAAAGGCGGGAAATATATTCGTTCCTGCCCGCAAAGCTGGCGGCAAGGTCGTTTAATATTGCTGCAAAGTTTGTCATGCACACCGGGACTTCCTGCTCCATGAGGGCGTTTGCAATACACCCGGCAAAATAGCTTTTCCCAGTGCCTACCCTGCCCCACAAGAGCAGCCCGTAGTTCCCGTCCTTTATCTGTTCCCAGCGTGCCACATATCCGGCGGCGTTCTTCATCTGCGGGCAGCTGCCGTTATCGTTGGCAAATGTCCAGTCCTGCATGGTCTTGTCTGTAAAGCCCTGCCGTTTCAGCCGTTCCACCGTTTCAAGGTGGCTGCGCCGCTTCTCGGCGGCTTCCCGTTCCTTACGGGCTGCCCGCTGGCAGTCGCACTCTGACGGGTGGCGGTCACGCCCGAAAAAGGTCTTGCCCTCCGGGAAATAGGCTTCTTTGGGTTTCCGGCATTTGCCGCAGTATAAAAGCCCGTCCTCCCCGGTGTAATCCTCCGGCTCGGCTGTGGTGTCGGTCATAGGCAGTATGGTGTTGTGGATTGTATCGGTCATAGGCTTTCTCCCTCCTTGAATGAATAGTCCGGTATGCCTTTCTTTGGCTTCTCTTTGGCAGCGTCCTCCTGCGCCCACTTGTAAATGGTGGCTGCATGGCTCTGGTACTGCTTCCCGGTGGAAGCGATGTGGCAGGAAAGGCGGTCAAGGTAATACTCCACTTGCCGGGGAAGTCCTGTTCCAGCTCCAAAAGTTCTGTGTCAGAAAGAAATACATTTTTATATCTGCCATAAGCGGCGGGGGGCTGCCCCTCACTCGCTCCTTTTGTTTGGCTCTCTATTAGGTTGTTTATATTAGTTTGGTTAGGGGACGGTTTTCCGACCGTCATAAGGTCAGTTTTCCGGCTGTCAGTTGGTCGGTTTCCCGCCCTTATGAGGGGCGGTTTTCCGTCCGTCAGTTGGTCGGAAAACTGTACCACTGGGATAGGCGGCACTTTCACATACAGACGGTTGGCGGCAGAAAAGCCCGTCCGTCTGCGTTCCAGCAGCCCGGCAGCGTCCAGTTCGTTCAGTGCGCCCTTTATGGTGGTGCAGCCTTTATCCAGCATTTCCGCTATCTCTGCTATGGGGTAGACAATGTATGTCCGTCCCTCGCTGTCCTGCCAGCCGTTCTTCTGCGAAAGGGTGGAACGGTCTAACAGCAGCGCATATAACTCTCTTGCGGTGTGGGATAGGTCTGTTTCCAGCAGGAAACGGGGGTAAGGCAGGTAAGCGGGCAGCTCCGTTCCTGCGGTCATATAATCAGCGATAGGGTTCACCTCCTTGTGGTGTCTGTCTGTGGGTTCTGTTACGCTTTTAGGGGGCGTTTTTAAGGGAAAAGGATAAATGTATCACGCACCCTTTGACACCCTCCAAAAAAGCCTTGATTTATGCGGGTTTGAAATGCCCTAAAGCGTGACATTTCTCCCTTTGTTTCCGCTTCCGTTTGGCGGCGTTTATCCGCTTCATGCGTCCGGCGCAGTCCGGGCAGTATTTCCCCCGGTTGGATTTTGGGAAGAAGAACGCCCCGCAGACAGCGCAGCGTTTCCGGCTTCCCCGGCGCAAGAGGGCGGCTTCCAGTGCTTCATCAAGGGGCAGGACAGCGGCGGTAAACCAGCGGCAGAGCAGCGAATAGCTGATACTCTGTACACACACGCAAGGCTCGCCGTCCTCCAACAGCAGGCAGTTCCCGCTGTCATAGTTGCAGCACTCATGCACAAGGCGGCGGGCTGCCCGGTACTGGCGGTAGTCCATGCGGGGGATATTACCGTTCATGGCTCTGCTCCTTTCTGCGCTGCGGCTCGCTCCGGCGTAAAATCTGGTCGATATTGCCCTTGACAGTCTGCAAGCGGCGGTACTCCTCCCGTTTTGCCCGGTAATCGTTGTAGCCGCTGTTTTTCTCTTTGATAAGGCTTTCAATCTCTGCTTGCAGGGATTTATAGCTCGGCAGCTTGGAAATGCCGTTCTCCCTGAAATAGCGGGCGGCTGCGTCTGCTATGATAAAGTCACTTTCATGCTTCTGACGGTAGGCTGCTTTTGCTTTGGCGTTTTTCTGCTGTTTCAGCCCGTCCCGGACAGGGCGGGTCTTGGAATAGGCAAGCACCTGCCGTTGCAGCTCCTTTTTCCCGTTCAGCGTCTTTTCCACCTGCTTCAACCACGCAAGGCTTTCCTGCATGGCGGCATAGGCGGCAGAACAGGCTTCGTCCAGTTCCTCCGGGGAGGAAAAGCCGTACTGCTGATAGGCGGTAACGGTAGCTGCCATTTGCTTTAGGTTGTGCTTTGCCGCCCAGCGGTCATAGCCCACGCCCTTGCCCTCGGCTCGCTTGGCTTCCCGGTCAACCATGCGCTGCAAGGTGTTGTCTGCCGGGGTGGTTTTTGCAGCTTTTTCCCCTTGTAACGGCTTTTTAACTGCGGCAGGGTATTCGGGTATGGCTTTGGTCTGTTCGGCAGCTCTGTGGGCGTTCTGCGTGAGCAGGGCAAGGACAGCAGCCTTGTCAAAATCGTCCCCCAGCTTTCGGGCTGTGATAGGCTTTGTCCTGTCCGGCGTGAGGTAGGAAAGCCGCCCCCGGCTCTCCTTGACGGTCACACCCTCCCGCAGCAAAAGGGAAGAAAACTCGTCAAAGCTGCCAGCTTGGGAAAGTGCCTGCCGTATCGTCCGGCGCAGCTTCGCCTTGTCCGTTTCAAACTTGGTGGGCTTGGTCGGCTGTCCGGCGGCTTCTCTGGCGGCGTTCTCTTTGTCAAGGGCAAGCTGCCCTTTCTTTGCCGCCCAGTATTCCCGTTCGGTTATCCGTTCCTTGCTGCCGTTCAAGAGGTCGATTTGGTAAAGCCCCTCCCGGTGGCACATTTCCATGACTTCGCTCTTGAAATATTCCATAGCGGCGTTGGTGCAGCGGTGCTTGCAGCCCTCCAGCGTGTCGGCTGGTCTGTCCATGTAGGCAGAAGCGGGACTTCGTAAATCCGCAGGGAGTTGATGACGATATGCACATGGATATTCCCGCTGTGGTTATGCCCGTCCGGGTGGGTGCAGATTAGGGCTTGGTGTCCGGGGAAATGCTCCTTGCAGAACTGCTCGCCCAGCTCCTGCGCCCGGTCTACGGTCAAGCCGTTGTCTGTCCCGTCCCGTGGGTCAAAGCTGATGATATAGTGGTGGCTTTTCACATCTTCCCGTTTTTGGTTTTTCTCATAGCGGAGATTGGCTCGCATACAGGCAACAGCGAAATCCTCGCCCCCGCAGTTGAGGGAAGAAATGCGGTAATCCTCCCTCGGTATCAGCCGCCCGTTTTCATCAAGGGTGGCTTTCATGGTAAACTCGTCATGCTCAAATGTGAGATAGGCTTCCGCTGCGCCATAGTCGGCGTTTTTAGAGCTGATATGTTTGAATGTTGCCAACAGCGTCACCCACTTTCTGCAAGACTTCAAACTTTAGGGCAGCAAGGTCGGAAACCGCCGCCCGTACCTCCCCGGCAAGCTGCGGATAGGGACTGTGCCACTCGTTCAGCGTCCGGGCTATCTGGTTTAAGTTGCCGCCGATCCTCCCGTATTCGGCGGTCAGCTTCCCGACAGCGGCAAGCAGCTCGTCATTGATGGGGGAAACGGTTATGATGGGGCGTATGGCTGCCCCGGTTATGGCTTGCCGGATAAACTCGGCTTGGCTCATGTGGTAAGCAGAAAGCCGCTGGGCAAACTCGGCGTATTCTTCCTCGGTCATGCGTGTTTTGACTACCCGGCTGCGGTGCGGCGTGTTGTATCGTTTCATAGGTGGTTGACCTCCTTTCTGTGCGTGGTGTCCTCTCACTAATAGGAGAAAAACAGGGTGTGAAGCGGAACTGTTTTTGAAAAATCCGAAAAATATTTTGAGGGGTTTTTCAGCGGCGCAAGCCGCATAAGCAGGGTTTGGGGAAGGCACTCCCCAACAAGATTCCCGCAGGGGCAAAATGAGCGATAAGCGAATTTTGGCACCTCGGTAGAATCTTGCTCTAAGAAACTGCCGGCCTGCCGTTCACTTGCTACTGCCACTTTTTCAGAAAATCTATAACCAGCTTTTTTTATAAAAGGCTGCGGGCTGGCGTTTTTCCCTTACTCCCTACAAACCACAAAAGAGCAGAATGGACGGACTTTCCGGCAAGAACTTTTCCGGCGGCTCGGTCTTTCCCGACAATAAGGCGTTTCGGAAGCTGCGTTTTGCCCGCTGTCTGAAAAAAATGGCAGCCTTTTTTGGTTTCACTGTCTAATACGGAACTTTTGGAAATTTGCCAAAAATGGACGCAAAAAAAGCAGCAAATCTTTTTCGGATTTACTGCTTCATGTGCCGCTGCGGTGCGGCGGGATGGATATTCAGTTGAAATAAAAAGAGGATGGTGGTACTTTAGTCTATCGACTCTTTACTAACTATTAGGTAATCTTGAAAGATTTTCCTTGAATTTATCTAAAGAATGTTCATTGTTTCCCGCAAAAATAAGTGGAATTGTATATTCATATGATATGCCATTTTCATAGTCCGATAATTGTATTTTTATAGTATCATCCCTCTCATCTTTAGGTGCTATATATATGAATGAATTTTTATTTATATCAGATATTTTCCCTTTTTCAGAAGAAACAGTATAACCCCAGTCTGTTAAATTTGTCTTTATTGTAACTTCTGTTTCTGTTTCTTTTCTAGTCTGCAATGCTGTTTTATCGATTTGGATATCAAAAGGAGTCGAACCTAACAATTCACTGTTTATATTTACAAGTTCTTCTCCATTTGTTTTAGAAATATTAGATTCATCTTCATAATTTTGTTGAGATTCATCTTTTGGTGTTTCTCTGTTACATCCTAATAAAAAGCATAAAATAATTAGTACTAATACAGAAAGTTGTTTTTTTTGCATTTATTTCTCCTTTCATATTATCAAAGAAAGCACTGAGAGTACTTTCAAGAAATTTTGAAATATTCTCAATGCTTTCTATTTTTTGATTATAAACTTGCCGGTAATGATACTATGTTAATTTATCTCTTTCGCGTAACCTTTGTTGCAATATACACATGCACCATTCACCCATTTGTGAGACATTTCAATCGTCTCAACTTCATAAATGCTTACTTCTCCACAAATTAAACATTGTTTGTAATTATATACATGACGTGTCGCACATTTATCCCAGTCATCATATATACCAGGCATTTCATCTTCATATCCATAGTACTGGGGAGAACCCCAACTATGAGTATGAGCGGCAAATACAGTCATTGGAGCAGCTACAATTCCAGCTACTACTGAAAGTGCTAAAATAGATTTTCTTAAATTCATAAGTTCCTCCCTTTCCTTAAAAATACATAGCTCTTTGTTACATTGTCATTTTAACATAATAATTGGTAAAATGCAATAATTTATTTTCTATTTACGAGAAAATACTGTGCATATTATCTTATTTAGGAATAGTTAAGGCGGCTACCTAAATCTTTTTTATTACTTTACCGCACATGAGCATTGGAAGCAGGGTTGTCCTGGCCATAACCTTCCAGAAGGTTGATAACGCCCCAGATACCAAGACCTGCGCCCAGGGCCACTACGAGAGTCTGCAAAACACCAACTGCGCTGTTGAAAAATTCCATAAAATAATCCTCCTAAAAAATGTTTTTGATTTTGGGTTAAGTTGTTGCGTCAATCTCGTACACATCGAAGGTGTCCGTGGGTTTTACCACGGCACGCTGATTCTTCATGTACCGTTCCATGTCAAAGACATTTTTAGGGTCGGCGTCGGCCGTGTATCTGTAATTCGGGTGCCGGGTGAGGTCGTACTTGTCCGAAAGAAACGGGCGCACGCCCCGCAGCATGAAGATACACTTGCCGCCGTCCATCACTGCCAATTCGTCCTGGGTCATCAACTCCTTTCCTAATTTCTGATAACTGAGGCCGTGGGAAACCTGGCTGCCCCGGTTTTCAGACTGGTTATAGAGATCAATGGTCTCTTTCCCCAGCAGCTCCGAAATTTCCTTGAGCGTGGATTTCTCTTTGCCTCCCAAAAACAAGGTGCTGTCACAGTTACCGACGATGGTATCTGCCGCGTCCTTGTAGATGGTCTTTAGCTGACTCTGCGACTGCAAAATAATAGAAGCCGATATTTCACGGCTTCGGATGGTGGCAATCAGCTTATCGAAGTTCGGTATCTGACCGATGTTGGCAAACTCGTCCAGGATCAGACGGACATGGACAGGCAGCCGCCCGCCGTAGAAGTCATCCGCCTTGTCGCAGAGCAGATTGAAAAGCTGACTATACATGAGGGCGGCCACGAAATTGAAAGTGCTGTTCGTATCCGAAAGGATCACAAACAGCGCCGTCTTTTGGTCGCCCAGGGTATCCAGTTCCAGTTCGTCATATTCCATCAGATCCCGCAGCTCCTTGATATCAAAGGGAGCAAGCCGGGCACCGCAGGAAATGAGGATGGATTTTAAGGTTTTGCCCGCCGCCATCTTGAATTTGCGGTACTGCTTGACGGCGAAGTGGTCCGGCTCCCGTTCTTCCAACTGAGAAAAGAGCAGGTCCACCGGGCTTTGATAAGTCTCGTCGTCCTCTCTGGCTTCACTGGCATTGATAAGGTCCAGAAGTGTGATAAAGTTCTTTTCTTCCTCCGTGGCCTCGTACCAGATGTAGCCGATCAGTGCGGAATAATAGAGGCGTTCCGCTTTGACCCAGAAATCTTCCGAAGATTTTTCGCCTTCGCCCTTCGTGTTCATAATCAGGGCGTTCACCAGCTTTAAGATATCCTTCTCTGACCGAATGTAGGCCAGTGGGTTGTATCTCATGGATTTTCGGAAGTTTATCAGGTTGAGGCACTTGATACGGTATTTCTTCCGCTCCAGGAAAGTGCCGATCTCCGGCAGCAAGGTTCCTTTCGGATCGGTGCAGACATAGGATGAATGAGCTTGCAGCAGCGACGGCTTGCAGAAGAACCGCGTCTTGCCGCTGCCGGAACCGCCGATCACCAGAATGTTTTTATTTCTGGCATACTTCGGCTGCTTTGGACGGCTCGCCATCGTGATCCGCTCCGTCTGCGTCATGGGGATGTTCTGGAAAAAGTCCTTGTCCATGTAGGGAGCGATATCCGCCGCCGTACCCCAACGAGCAGAACCATACTCGATTCCGTGGCGGTATTTCTTAGCGTTTTTGCCTTTTAGGTAGACCGCCATGCGAAGGACCACCGCACCGGCTATGCCGATCAGTAGGTCCGTGAGATGGAAACTGAGCCACGGGGAGGAAAGCGCTGCCGTGAAGCCGTCCCCGATAGAAAGCAGCTTGCCGGAGAGGTCAGCACCGGGTGCAAGCCGGAAAGCCTGTGCCAGCTTATCGAAGGGATACACGAACAGAAGATACGGAAGGTTCAGCAAAAACAGTTTTTTCATGTTCATCTCTGCACGCTCCGATCTTTGACCTTTACTTTCTCCCGGTCAATGGTGCGGTGTTCCGTTTTCTCCGCCGCCTGTTCCTTCGCCTGGGTCAGCCGCTCCCGGATGGAGGGCTTTTCCTCACGGCTCATTTTCCGGCTGGCAAACTCCTGAAACGCCGCTGTGATGGCATCCGCGTCCCGACTTTTGAAAAAGACCAGGTAACGGGGCTGCTCTGCGGAGGTGTCTTTCTTCAAGGCAAAATCCACATGGTATTTCTTCGCCACACGGGAGAAAGCCTTGATATTCTTGTCACTGATCTCGATATTGGCAAGACCGGCGTTCTGGCTGGCAAGTTGTTTAAGGCTCTGCCTGCGCGGTAGATTTTGGGCTTCTGGCTTTTCTGGATTTCCTCCAGGAACTTTTTGACGGCCTTTTCAAAGACCTGCTCACTTAGCTTGGCTCCGTCAACAATGAGCGTTACGGCGCCACGCGTTACTTCCTCCTGCATTTAGCCTCGCCCCCTTTGCCCGTCCCCGTACATATCGTGCTGCACCAGGGAAGAATAGTAGCTGTTGATGGTGGTCGGGGCGTTATACAGCGCCGCCAGAAGGTATTTCTTGATATTGCGGACATAGGTGGTGTTATCCTTCATGCAGTCCATGACATACTGAACATGGGAGCTGTCCAGCTTCATAAACCGGGACTTTACCACCTCCGCCGGATAATCGTCTCCGGCAATGCGAATGACTTTGCGGGCAGAACATACGGTATCCACAATCAGGTCAACGATTTCGTCAAGCTGCTCACGGTCGATATGGCTGTCCTGCACCAGATAGCTGTATTCGATGTTATCCAAAATCACTTCACGATAACATTCTCTGGCTTCCATCCGATCCGTTCCCATCCTTGCCCCTGTGGGGGTAGGGGGATTTGATTGGATAGGATTTGATAGTTCCGTACTTGATAAATCAGTCTTTGTTTGATTAGTATTTAATTGTGCGGGGTTTTCCGTACACGGTTCCGCCGTATCCGGGATACCCATATCCGGGTTTTCCGTATATGGCTTTGCCGTACCCGGTAAAGGCGTACCTGGCTTGACGGCGGCTCGCACTGAGGCATTTCGTAAATGACATACTCGGTATCCGTGATCTTGCCTTTTTCATCCCGAAGCTGTGTACGCCGGATATACCGTGGGTTTCCAGCTCCTTCAACGCCGCACCGATGCTGTCCACACCTTCCCGACAGATCGCCGCAAGCTCTGGTGGTGTAATTCCACTCGTCAGGGAGCGACAGCATCATGGACAGCAGCCCTTTGGATTTCAGAGTCAGCGTTCGATCTTTCAAGTGATGGTTCGACATGACCGTATAATCACGGGTCTTTTCAATACGAAAAACAGCCATCTTCGCACCTCCTTCCTGTGAAAATAAAAAGTGTTGATTTTGAGCGGTTTACCCGTCTGTATGCCTCCATAGCCTCCCGCATGGGAAAACATCCACGCTCTGTTCAGAACGCAAGCCACGGAGGAAGAAACAGAAGATTTTCCGCTGATTTTGATACATTTTTGGGGCGCTACCTCTCACGGTCTTTATGGTCATAGTGGAGGTCGCCGGAAAGCACCTTCGCATGGTTGCGGATTTTGATATGCCCCTTTTCCTGATTCTCCAAAGCCTTGCTGTATCCGGTGTCGGTCAGGAACAGGCGCATTTTCTCACCCTTCCAGCCAACAGGCGAGTCATGGGTAAGAACATCAAAGACGATCATGTGTCTGGTTGCCGGGTCGAAACGCTCCAAAGCCATAATGTCATGGCCGGATAACTTCTGCGCCCCGGATTGCTGTCTGGCCTCTGCCAGCATTTCCCCGATGGTGCGGGCTTTCTCCGGCAGACGGTATTCGGCCTGCACCTTGCGGATCAAATCCATGCACTCCTGATCCGACAGGGGGCGGAGCTTGTCCAGAAGGCCTTCCGCCGTTTCTTTCGTTGCCGGGTTCGGCGCATAGCGCCATGTCATGTAAATCTCATTCAGGGCAGCGTTCTGATTGGTACTTTCAATCTGAAACACCATCCTCATTTCTGCTTCTGTCAGTTTCATTGCCAGCCTCCTTCAAAAATGGGTATAAAAAAACGCCATAGGTTTTTTGAGCTACGGCGTTTCTTGCGATATTCACAATTCTAAACTTTCCAGCCACTCGTCAAAAGATTTCTTGGAAACGCGGATCGCATTGCCTATGCGGACGATCCTGAACTCCTCCTGCTTGACGAGCTGATATGCGGTCGTGCGGCCGATGTTGAGCATGGCCGCAATCTGTTCCACGGTATATGTGCGCGGTTCCGGCAGTGACTTTTTCTCTTTCTTGTCCATAGTAACCTCCATGTATTTGCCTTGTCATTTTGACTAAGGGAGTGAAGAATGGCAGTAGCAATCGGCTTTGGCTGGGTGTCCTCTTGCTAAGAATTTGCTAATAGGACCACCCAACGGACACATAAAACTGCGTCAGAATAGGTGTTTTGCACCATAAAGTTCGTTTACTACAAGTCATTCTGCGTAAGGGATGATATTGGAAGTTACATCCGAACCGTGTATCACATGGTAAGCCATACTCCTAAGCGAGGGGTCGGAGGTTCAAATCCTCTTGGCGACGGGCTTCAAAGCGTTCGAAAATGTTAGCTGGATTAGCTGACAACGAACGCTTTTGTTATTTTCTAATCACGTTCGTGACACAAAATTCCATTCAAAATGATCAATTTCCAGCTAACGCAATCCGATTTTTGTTAGCTGACAGCTAATCAAAATTACCGGTTTGCAAACATGGGTTTTAGGAAGTCCAGCTAACATTTGGGTTCCGCTCCGTTGTCACCCTTATTCGGGGATGTAAATCAGAGAAAAGGCTGGAAAAGAAATAATCTCTCCCAAACCTGCAAACATGAATTAGCTGAAACAGTATTCAATTCTATTAGCTACAGCTAATGGTCAAACAGCAATGTCTGTTTGGAACTTTACTATCTATAAAAGTTCCAGGCAGGCATTTTTTAGTATCCTGAATCCTGGAGGAAAGGAGTCAAGATGACTGAGCCAAACAGACAATCAGGAGAAAACGAAGAAAGAATCATAGAAATTGAGATTGAGCGTCTTCGACCGTTCAAAGAGCATCCGTTTCAGGTGAAAGATGATAAGGAAATGTTTCTTCTGCAGGAAAGCATTGAGAAGTATGGAATATTAAATCCGCTGATCGTCAGACCGGTACCGGATGGATACTATGAGATCATATCCGGCCACAGAAGAAAACATGCTGCGGAGAAACTGGGATACCGAAAAGTACCGGTGATCATCCGGGTATTAAGTGAAGATGATTCCATTTTAAGCATGGTAGATTCTAATCTTCACAGAGAACGGATCAGCTACAGTGAAAAAGCTTTTGCTTACAAATTGAAGAATGACGTATTAAAAAGAAAAAATGGTCGAAAAAAGAGCCAAGTTGACCACAAAACACCAAGAAAGCGGGCGATAGAGATTATCAGCGAGGATTGTGGTGATAGCCCAAAACAAGTGCAGCGTTATATCTCACTGACAAAACTGATACCGGAAATGCTGCAGAAACTGGATGATGAGATTATTTCTTTTTGTCCGGCTGTAGAGATAGCTGCATTAAGTGAAAAAGAGCAAAAGGAACTGCTTGTAGCAATGGAGTATGCACAGGCAATCCCGTCACTCTCACAGGCCCAGAGAATCCGGCAACTGAGTAAAGAAAAGCAGTTGTCACTGGAAAAGATGGAAGAAATCATGTGTGAAGTGAAAAAGGGTGAAATCACAAGAGTAGCTTTCACAAACGAACAGCTACATAAGTATTTTCCGAATTCCTATACACCGGCAATGATGAAACGGGAAATATTGGCACTACTAAAATTATGGAAAAAAGAATCATGGGAAAGTTAAAGGAGGAAGCAATCATGTGTAAAGTTATATCCGTAGTAAACCAGAAAGGTGGCGTTGGAAAGACCACCACAACCGTAAATGTAGGCATTGGACTGGCAAGAGAAGGTAAGAAAGTGTTGCTGATCGACGCGGATCCACAGGGAAGTTTAACCGCAAGTCTTGGATATGAGAAACCGGATGATCTTCGCATCACACTGGCAACGATCATGATGGATGTCATCAACGAAGAAGAAATCTCTTTGGAAGATGGGATCTTACATCACCAGGAAAATGTAGATCTTCTCCCGGCAAATATTGAGCTTTCCGCACTGGAAGTAACGATGGGAAATGTTATGAGCAGAGAATGATCATGAAAGAATATATCGATGCGATAAGATGCCGATACGATTATATCCTGATCGACTGTATGCCAAGCCTTGGTATGATGACAATCAATGCACTGGTCTCTTCCGATTCCGTGCTGATACCTGTACAGGCCGCATATCTGCCGGTGAAAGGACTTCAGCAGCTGATCAAGACCATTCTTACAGTAAAGAAAAGGCTGAACCGGAAACTGGCGATTGAGGGCATTCTCCTGACTATGGTAGATTTTAGAACCAATTACGCAAGGGACATTGCATCGAGAGTACATACAACCTACGGAAGCCAGATAGAAGTATTTGAAAATGTGATTCCGATGTCCGTAAAAGCAGCTGAGACCAGTGCAGAGGGAAAAAGTATCTACATGCACTGTCCGAAAGGAAAAGTTGCTGAGGCATATATGAAATTGACACAGGAGGTTTTGAATAATGAAAAATAGAAGTGGCGAAAAGATTAAACTGGCTAGTATTGATGAATTGCTTGGTGTGGTAAATGAAGAGTCAGCAATGGAGATAGAGATCAGTAAGATCCATCCGTTTAAGAATCATCCGTTCAAGGTGCTGGATGATGAAAAGATGCAGGACCTGGTAGAAAGCGTAAAGATCAATGGAGTGCTGACACCGGTACTGCTTCGCATGGATGAAAATGAAGAATATGAAATGGTATCCGGCCATAGAAGAATGCATGCAGCACAGCTTGCAGGACTTACGACTATTCCGGCAATCGTAAGAGAATTATCGGATGATGATGCCATTGTGGCTATGGTGGACGCTAACATTCAGCGAGAGGAACTGTTGCCGAGTGAGAAAGCTTTTGCTTACAAAATGAAACAAGAGGCCATGAAACACCAAGGTTCTCGAACAGACTTGACTTTGGGACAAAATGTCCCAAAGTTCAAAAGAACAACGGAAGCAATTGCGGATGGGACAGGTGAAAGTTATAAACAGATTCAGCGTTACATTCGACTGACAGAGTTAATTCCGGAACTTCTTGATCTGGTAGATAGCAAGAAGCTTCAGTTCACGGTTGCCATAGATATCTCCTACATCGATAAGGAAGTACAAGAATGGATTTACGAATATATTAGTGACACTGGATTTATTAAGCCAAAGCAGATTGCAGCACTCAGAAATCAGCTGAATGATGGACCAATCAATCAGATCCAGATGTTATCGATTTTTAATAACTGTGTGATGGCAAAGAAGATATCCCGGTCTCTCACCTTCTCAGAAAAGAAACTAACAAAGTATTTTCCAGATGATTATACAGCCAAAGATATGGAGCAGGTGATTGAATCATTATTAGAAAAATGGATGCAGGAACAGTCCTGTTAAGGATAGAAAAAGCTAAGAAAACAAAGTCAAAGAAGTTTAAAAAGAGGACTTCTTAGCAGAAAATGAAAGGAGGAAATTATGGAGAAAAAAATGACATTTAATTATTTTTATGGTACCGAAGCTGATCAGTTCAGCTTCTACCGCATACCAAAAGCATTATTTACAGACAGCTATTTTAAAGATTTATCAAGCGATGCTAAAATTTTATATGGACTGATGTTGGATCGAATGTCTCTTTCCATCAAAAATCAGTGGTTTGACGACAAAAACAGAGCATATATCTACTTTTCCATCGAAGATATCATGGAATTACTGAACTGTGGCAGAAATAAAGCCATCAAATCCATGAGAGAACTGGATGATGAAACCGGAATTGGTTTGATTGAAAAACGCAGACAGGGATTTGGAAAGGTGAACGTTATCTACGTGAAAACCTTTATGCTTGAGAAAACAGATGAGAAAAAATTTGGAGAGGAATTAGAGAAGTTTAAAAAACAAGCTTCTGTGGAAAATGAGGAATCTACAGAAGTTTACAATTCAAACTTCATGAAGTCCCAAAAACAAACTTCAAGAAGTTTACATTTCAAACCCTAATAATACTAATCTTAGTGATACTGAAATGAATGATAATAAATCTAATCCTATCATATCTGTGGATGAGAAAAGATTTGATAGCGATAATCGCTCTGAGGATTATCAGGCTTATGAAAACCTTGTCAAAGAGACCATTGATTATGAATCACTGGAAGTAACCCATCATGACGATATGCGAAAGGTAGATGAAATCGTGAACCTGATCGTAGAGACTGTGATGTGTAAAAATGACAAGATCTTGATTGCCAGCAACTGGTATCCGGCATCACTGGTGAAGAAAAAATTTCTGATGCTGACCTATTCACATATCGAGTATGTCTTACACTGTATGCGTGGTAACACCACAAAGGTGAAGAACATCAAGAAATATTTATTAGCAGCCCTGTTTAATGCACCGTCAACGATGAACGGGTATTATCAGGCAGAGGTGAACCATGATATGCCAGGACTGGTAAGATAGGAGGTGTACATGTTTATTTTAAAACTTGCTGGGAAGATATTATTACTGCCGGTATGGCTGATTCTTTTTGTGATCGGCCTGGCAGTGAAGATGACAGTACAGACTTATGCGGTTGTCAGAGGGATCCTTGGGTTTATATTCACTTTGTTGATTATAGCGACTGCATACTGTTATCATGACTGGGTACAGGTTGCATTTCTATTTTCGCTGAGTGTAATTCTGTATCTGATCCTGTTTGCAGGAGTATTCGTGGACACTGTACTGGACATGACAAGAGAACGTCTTATTGATTTTATTATATCGTGAGGAGGATATGAAAATGAGCGAAAACAATGATTATATTCAGTTACCACCACTAAAAAAAGACACACCAGCCGATGTGGTAGCATTTATGTGGGAGTACATGAAAGTACCGGAGGATTCAAGAGAAAAAGTTAAGAATCTGCTTAAAGATGCAAATGAAAATGGAGTAAAAATAAGTCATCAGGCACCAACACTGTATGATGTTGTTCCGAAAGAAGAAATTGCTGAATTTGAAGAGCTTATGCGCAAAACCATAGCTGACATTGTATCAGAAGCCAGTAGCGTTGCCTGTTGGGTGTATGTGCAGAAATATGTGAAGCACAAAACCCTAAACGAAATGCTGCAAGAATTGCCAGACGTAGGTCAATTCATCCTAGCTATGGATACCTGGTTTGAAAAACTGATGGAGAAATAATCTAGGAAAATAGTTTAAAGTTTACATGTTATGATCATGTATGAAGTTGGAACAAAATAAAAGATTGTGCTATACTATTGTTCAAGAAAAAAAACTCATTGACATATTTCAATCTATTTAGGAGGATAAACGATCATGTGTACAGCAGCAACTTATAAAACAAAAGATTTTTACTTTGGACGAACCCTCGATTATGAATTCTCTTATGGTGATCAGATAGTAATTACACCACGTAATTATGCGTTTAATTTTCGCCATGTTGGCGATATGAAAAATCATTATGCAATTATTGGAATGGCTCATGTTGCAGAGGATTATCCTTTGTATTATGATGCTATGAATGAAAAAGGAGTGGCAATGGCAGGACTGAATTTTGTCGGAAATGCTGTTTATGCCGCGATTAAGCCAGATGTGGAAAATATTGCACAGTTTGAATTTATTCCTTGGATTTTAAGTCAGTGTTCTTCTTTAGTTGAAGTTCGCGAGCTTCTTGAACGAATTAATATTGTTAATACTCCTTTCAGCGAGCAATTGCCATTAGCACAATTACACTGGATCATTTCTGATGAGAATGAGTCAATTACGGTAGAATCTATGTCAGATGGTTTGCATATTTATGATAATCCAGTAGGAGTGCTTACGAATAATCCGCCATTTCCACAGCAGATGTTTCAACTAAATAATTATATGTATTTATCTCCTAAACAGCCCAGAAATACTTTCTGCGAAAATTTGGCTCTTGATGCATATAGTAGAGGTATGGGAGGATTAGGTCTTCCGGGAGATCTCTCATCTTCATCACGCTTTGTACGTGTAGCTTTTACAAAGGTAAATGCAATTTCAGGTGAATCAGAGGAAGAAAGCGTTAGCCAATTCTTCCATATTCTCGGATCTGTGGATCAGCAACGAGGATGTTGCGAAGTAGCGGATGGAAAATATGAAATCACATTGTATACGTCGTGTTGTAATGTTACAAAAGGTATTTATTATTACAATACTTATGAAAACCATCAGATCAGTGCAGTAGATATGCATGTAGAAAATCTGGATAGTGATAAAATGATTTGTTATCCAGTAATTCAAGGAGAACGAATCAACTATCAAAATAAAT
>ENA-OPZM01000369-OPZM01000369.1-human-gut-metagenome-genome-assembly--contig:-NODE-369-length-19804-cov-2.413274_pt1 | contig 19804 bp, 31 predicted proteins | sample MGYA00242478_ERZ504493 | MGnify/ENA primary metagenome ERZ504493 (study PRJEB26092, sample SAMD00036227) | human gut metagenome | host: Homo sapiens | study: EMG produced TPA metagenomics assembly of...
CGAAGAGCCATCTTCACCGGATTATCCTCCGGCAGACTGGCGGTTGGTTTCCCTTCACAGTCATATTCATAAACAGTCTCATCCTGGGGAACAACACCCAGAAGGTTGAGTCCCTGCTTCTCGATCTCTTCTTTGATTCCGTCATTCAGCTTTCCGCCAGGAGCACGGTTAATGATAAGGCCTACTGTATCCGGGTGCATATCACATTCTTTAATAAGCTCTGCAATACGACCTACAGCCTGTACACCTCTTCTGGAACAGTCACTGACCAGAATCGCTGTCTGCATGGACGGAAGTACTCCCTGCTGATGTGCTCCATACCAGCTTCGTTATCAACTACGATATAAGGATAATTATTCTGGTATTTGGCAAGCTGGGTCTGAAGAAGTCCATTTACAAAACAGTAGCAGCCTTTTCCCTGGGTTCTGCCCATAACCAGAAGATCAAAATCATCATCTTCTACCAGAGCATCCTCAAAACGTCTTTCAGCGTAATCCGCCTTGGACATTCCCGCCGGGATCGGATTCTCGCTTGCAAGCTCTGCGCGAGCAATTTCTTCCCTTACATCACCAAGTGTAGTCTCCACTTCTACTCCAAGAACTTCGTTCAGATTTGAGTTTGCGTCAGCATCTACTGCAAGGATCGGTCCTTTGCCTTTCTCGCAGAGATACTGGATCAGCATTCCGCATAATGTAGTTTTTCCAACGCCGCCTTTTCCGGCGACTGCAATAACATGTGCCATAAAACGGGCACCTCCTGATTTAATATCTGTTATGCCGGCGCATAAGGGAGGTGCCTGATACTGTTCTGACACCTCCGCATCGTGCCGGAATTCTTATTTATTTCGTTAATGATTAGATAAGTGTACGAAGTCCGGATCTGTCAATGATCTCGGATACATCTTTCCATTTGTTTAATGCATAAAGATGGATACCGTCAACACCAAGAGCGCGATACTCATCGATCTGTCTGATGGTGTATTCGATTCCTTCTTCTTTGAATCGTTTAACCTTGTCCTCATAGAACATGTCAAATGGTTTACCATCAGCATCTTTAGCGTTAAACGGATTCGGGAACAGCCAGTTCCTGGAGATCAGCCTGCAAAGCTCACTGTCCATTACACAGCCGTTACGTGAAAGGGCCATATTAATGGTAGCTGCCTGATCCAAGATCGCATTACGCCAACATCTACAGGCATTGTCACTCCAGCCTCGCGGATAGCGTCCAACCAGTATTTAAACTGTTCCATATCCCAGCAGAGCTGAGTCATGATATAATCAGCACCATTGTCCTGTTTCTGTCTCAAAACAGCAATGTCAGCATCCAAGCTTCTGCATGCGATATGCCTTCCGGTGAACCGGCTACTGCAATCTCAAACTTATCGCCAAATTCATCACGGACAAATTTAACAAGGTCTGTCGCATAATTGAAGTCTCCGCAGGTCGTTGTCTCACCAAGCGGAATATCTCCGCGAAGTGCCAACATATGGTCAACACCATCTGACAGATACCGTTCCAACTGCTGTCTGATTCCTTCTTTTGTGTTCTTGATCACTGTGAAGTGTGTTACAGGAATAGTTCCTGCATTCCTGATCATCTGGCATACTTCCCTGTTGGCTCCGACATTTCCGCCGCCGGCACCGTATGTACAGGAAATATACTCCGGTCTATACTTCATGAGATGTTCAATGGTTCCCGGCAGATTTGCCATGCCTTTTTCTGTCTTTGGCGGAAAAAGTTCAAAGGAAAGCAACATTTTTTTCTCTCATTGCTTCAGATAATTTCATCGATCGTCCCTCCACATCTTACGTCTTGATCATATCAGTTACACTGCAGTTTCACGATGCTGTTTGCAAGATCCACCATAAGGATACTGCCTTCTACCTCACGCTCATCTCCCATGATATCACGAAGGATCAATTTATTTCCGTCTACATCGATCCGGCTTACATTCTTAAAAATTACAGAATTATCTTCTTCCTTATATACTGTTGCAAGACACATAATCATTCCTCCAAATAAGTGGCGTCATTTAACCACTATGCTGTCAAAACTATTCTGTCAGTTTTTATTTCAACTCTTCCTTAACAAGTGTAAGGGCAAGTCCAAGCCTCATATTACCTTTCTGAAAATCTGCTACTGCCTCTTTGATCGTCTTAGCTGCTGCATCCATGTTAAGCTTCTTAAGATTGTCAGCCATCTGATCAAGTTCTGCAGCATGATGCTCGTTATGCTGCAGCATATAGGTAAGAAGTGCTACAGTCTCATTCTTGCAGTCACCATTCTCACAGGAACCGCAGTGCCCATCACCGTGTGTATGACAATGGCTGTCTCCTTCCGCATGGCTGTGTGTATGGCTGTGAGTCACACCATCCTCATGGGTGTGCTCATGTGTATGTTCATGCTATCTGCATGTCCATGCTGAACAAGATTGCCATTCTCATCTTTGATTAAATGCATAAATACCCCTTTCCTGTATCCGCCGTGCGGACACTCTCATGACAAGAATTTATCAATTAAATTCATTATACATCTTTTCACTGTTATTATCAAGAAAATAATTATAAAAATAGCCAAAATTATATGCTGTTTTTCCTATTTTTCCAAAAACTTTGACAGTAAATTAACTCGATTGTTTCGTTTTTAACGAAGTTAGTTTCTTCAAACCATTACTCTTTACCCAATCTGCTTTCCTGGCCAAGTCTAAGCTTTATCACTTTTGTAATATAATTGATGTGATTCTTTCATATTTTTGTGCTATAATAGCAAAAGCATGGAAAGCAGAACATACAAGGAGGAATTATTTTGAAAAAAACTGTTTTTCTGAACAACGACAGAGAAATGCCTCTTCTGGGGCTTGGCGTATACAAGTTGCCCGATGACGTACAGGCCGAAGCAGCCGTCACATCTGCTATTTCCGCCGGCTACCGCATGATCGATACCGCTTCTGTTTATAAAAATGAAGAAAGCGTTGGACGTGCCATTGCCAAATGCGGAGTTCCCAGAAGGATCTTTTCATCACCAGTAAGATCTGGAACAATGCGCAGCGTCTCGGCGATGTCCAGGGAGCATTTTCCCGCAGCCTCGACCGTCTGAAGGTCAGTTATGTAGATCTCTATCTGATACACTGGCCGGTTCCCGGCTGCTATTTAAGCACCTGGAAAGAGCTGGAATCCATTCTTGACTCCGGACGTGCTTTAAGTATCGGCGTCAGTAATTTTGATATCCGGCATCTGGAAGATCTTCGTAAGATATCCGGGATTATTCCTGCTGTAAACCAGATCGAGTGCCATCCTTTGTGTTACCCTACTGAACTGATCGAATACTGCAAGGCTTTCGGTATTCAGGTACAGGCTTATGCTCCTCTGGCAAGAGGTGCATATTTTGATAATGATGTAATGTGTGTTCTGGGGACCAAATATGCCCGGACACCTGCACAGATCGGACTTCGCTGGGCAATACAGAAGGGAATTTCTGTCATTCCGAAATCCATCAACCCGGAACGAATCCGCAGCAATGGAAACATCTTTGACTTCAATATTGAGGATGAAGATATGGCGATCATCGATACACTGAACGAAGATCTGCATACTTCTCATGTTCCGGAAGATCTCCGTGATATTCAGTTTTAATTTCCATAATAATGAAAAAATAATGAAAAAAGATATCTGCCAGATTATAAGTGATCTCCTGGCAGATATCTTTTTTCTTTTCACCTGATATGGTAATCCTATAATTCTGCGCTTAGTATTTCACATGTCTGAAACTGATAAATACTTGACTGATCCGCTCACGCATTTTCCCACGGAAGCATGGGCGTTTCCACTTTTTTATCACGCAGCATCAGGTCCATTACTGCTTCCGCTGCTGATTTTCCTTCAAACAGTACGCGGTTCACTTCCGTTATGATAGGCATCTCCACCTCATATTTCTCTGCAAGCTCTCTTGCAGCTCTTGCAGAATAAACGCCTTCCACAACCATCTGCACTTCTTTCATAGCTTCTTCCATCGTATATCCCTGGCCGATCAGGTATCCGGCCTTTCGATTACGGCTATGCTTACTTGCACAGGTCACGATCAGGTCTCCGATCCCGGACAGGCCGTAAAAGGTCTCCATCTGCGCACCCATTTTTTTGCCAAGTCTTCCTATCTCCGTGATTCCCCTGGTAATCAGTGCTGCCTTGGTATTATCTCCATATCCAAGGCCGTCGGCAGTACCTGCTGCCAGTGCGATCACATTTTTCAATGCTCCGCCAAGCTCTACCCCAAGAATATCCGGTGTTGTATACACACGGAACACAGGGCTCATAAAAATGCTCTGAAGGTATTCCGCAGTTTCCTGTGAATGTGCGCTGATCACACAGGTTGTAGGAAGTCCGCGTCCTACTTCTTCCGCATGGCTTGGACCGGAAAGTACGGCTACATTACCCTGCGGGATTTCTTCTTCGATCACCTCACTGAGTGTTTTCAGTGTCTTTTCCTCAATGCCTTTTGCAACATTGACAATCTTCTGATCCTTGCAGACAAACGGTGCCATCTTGTGTGCAGTACTCCGGATATACGGGGAAGCTACTGCCAGAACTGTTACATCCACGTCCTTAAGTGCACGCTCCATATCCGTCAGGACATCGATTTCATCCGGAAGCCGTACCCCCGGAAGCCTGTCAGGATTTTCTCTTTTTTCCCGGAGTTTCCGGGCATTCTCCGGTCTTGCTGACCAGAGAAGGACTTCATGGCCATTATTATGCAACAGGAGTGCCAGGGCTAATCCCCAGCTTCCCGAACCCAGTACGCTGATTTTTGCCATAAATCTTACCTCTTATTTTTTATTCTTACTGCTTAAAAACACCTTATTCTCTGTTCCATGAAACAGTCTTACAATGTTTGCCCTGTGTCTGTAGAACGCCATTGCTGTAAGAACTGCCATCACAATATAAAGCTCAACGGTATGCGGCTGATCCATCCCATATTTTCCCATATGCCCAAAAGCAAGGACCAGGATAAAAGCCACCGCATATGCACTGAGAGAGCAAAGCGATACATAATGAGTTGTAAAGAACAGCGCAAAAAAGACAACTGCACATACAATAAATATCCGCCAGTCAAAAGCAATGATCATGCCCACAGAAGCAGCAATTCCCTTTCCGCCACGAAATTCCATAGAAATCGGAAAATTGTGTCCAAGGATACATCCTAATGCCGCATAAAGGATAAGAAGCGGAAGGATACCATTCATGGAATTTCCATAAACCATTCTTACGATCACAATAGCCAGTACACACTTCAGGCAGTCTCCCAGCAGTGTGATCGCTCCCGCCTTCTTTCCAAAGGTCCGGAAGGCATTCGTAGTACCAGCATTCCCGCTGCCATGCTTTCTGATATCTGTCTTGTGGATTTTTCCAATAATATAGCCTGTCTGAAAAAGCCCGCATACATAACCGATAACAAGACAAATAATACGTTCCATACTTTTATTCCTTTTCCCCGCGCTCGCGGATGATAAATTTCAGAGAAGTTCCAGAAAATCCAAAAGCATCTCTGATCTTGTTCTCCAGATATCTTACATAGGAAAAATGCATCAGTTCCTTGTCATTGACAAAGATAACAAATGTCGGCGGTTTTACCGCAACCTGTGTCATATAGAAGATCTTCAGTCTTCTTCCTCTGTCAGACGGCGGCTGCTGAAGAGCGACTGCCTCAGAAAGGATCTCATTAAGAACACCTGTCTGGATACGGAGTGTCTGATTTTCGATAACTGTATCGATATTCTCGAAAAGCTTCGGAAGTCTCTGACCTGTTTTTGCAGAGATAAAGATGATCTGCGCGTATGGCATAAAGGAAAGGATCTGACGGATCTTTTCCGTATGCTTGTAGATGGTCTTGTCATTTTTCTCAATGGCATCCCATTTATTTACCGCTACGATAATACCCTTTCCTCTGTCATGAGCGATTCCTGCGATCTTAGCATCCTGCTCGGTAACACCCTCGGAGGCATCGATCACAACTACAACCACATCTGCGCGCTCTACAGCCGTCACAGTACGGATAACACTGTAGCGCTCGATTTCTTCTTTTACCTTACCCTTGCGTCGAAGTCCTGCGGTATCGATAAAAATATAATCTTTTTTGTTCCAGGTAACCTTTGTGTCAATAGCATCACGTGTGGTTCCTGCAATATTGGATACGATCACACGCTCCTCTCCAAGAAGCTTATTGATCAGAGAAGATTTTCCCACGTTCGGCTTTCCTACAATGGCGATCTTCGGAATATCATCCTGATCTTCCTCTTCACTCTTATCCGGGAACTCTTTGATCACCTCATCCAGCATGTCTCCAAGGCCTTGTCTGTTAGCTGCGGAAATCGGGATTGGTTCTCCGATTCCAAGATTGTAAAACTCATATACATCCATCATATATTTCTGGTGGCTGTCTACCTTGTTAACTACAAGACGTACCGGCTTGCCGCTGCGGCGGAGCATGTCTGCCACCTTGGCATCGGAATCCACAAGACCCTGACGGACATCTGTGATAAAAATGATCACGTCTGCCGTATCAATGGCGATCTGTGCCTGCTCTCTCATTCTGGAGAGGATGATATCGCTGCTGTCCGGCTCAATTCCACCTGTATCGATCAGGGTAAATGTCCTGTCAAGCCATGTGACATCTGCGTAAATCCTGTCACGGGTTACTCCCGGTGTATCCTTTACTATGGAAATATTGTCACCTGCCAGAGCGTTAAACAGAGTGGATTTGCCTACATTAGGCCTTCCCACTATTGCTACTACTGGTTTGCTCATAAATCTGTCTCCTTCTTGTTTGTTTATGTTCCGGAGGGTGGATCACGCTTCCACCAGATCACGTCCTCCTGTGTCTACGATTACAATTTCTGTGTTCAGTGCTTCCGAAAGTTCTTCCAGTGTCATGTCATCCAGAAAAATCTCCTCATCGCCTTTCAGCATGCTGCATGGGATCAGAAGCTTCTCGCCAAGATCAAGACCGGAAAGCTGCTCTTTCAGATCCTGCCCGGTGATCAGACCGGACACTGTGATCTTTTCACCGAAAAAACGATTCTCGATGGTTGTGACCGAAATCTGCACATTGGGATATTTCTTCTGGATCTCTTTTATATAGCGTGCGATAAAAGGCGCCGCCAGTTTTCCTGTGGCGATCCTGCCTGTCACCTTACGGTCGTCACCGGAAAGCCCCTCCAGCGTTTCTTTTACTTCTGTTTCCAGAAGCCTGAGCATTCCCACACCATTCTCAAGCTGCAGATATCCATCATATTCATCCTCACAGGGAAGCTCCCTGTCTGCCAGAATATACCATTCGTCTGAAGCATGGATAAAATGGATCCCATATTTCTCCATCATGATCTTCTGCCAGCGTTCGATCTGCCCCAGGACTTTTTCAGCATCTTCCTTATTAAAAGGTTCCAGAGGATAGAGGCCTTTTCTGTATTTGGTAAGTCCTACCGGTACAACAGAAACGCTCTGAAGGATCGGCGCATAAGCAGAAAGCTTTTCAAGGCTGTATTCCAGCTCGTCTCCGTCATTGACGCCCTTACACAGTACGATCTGTCCATTCATGGTGATTCCTGCATTGTACAGCATATCCACCTTATCCAGAGCCTTTCCTGCAAAACGGTTATGCAGCATTTTACACCTGAGTTCCGGATTCATTGCCTGGAACGAAATGTTGATCGGTTCCAGATGATAGCGGATCACACGCTCAATGTCTTTCTCACTCATATTGGTAAGCGTAACATAATTTCCCTGAAGGAGGAAAGCCTGGAATCATCATCCTTAAAATACAGCGTCTCACGCATACCCGGCGGCATCTGGTCAATAAAACAGAACATACACTTATTTGAACAGGAGCGATAGTCATCCATCAGTCCTCCGTTCTCAAATTCTATTCCAAGGTCTTCCTCATATTCCTTCTCTACCTCCAGCTCCCACTCCTCACCATCAGGCTTCTCTACCAGAAGCACCACGAGCTCTTCATTCATGAGATACCGGTAATCGAAGACATCTTCCACAGGCTGTCCGTTCACAGACACAAGTCTGTCTCCCGGCTCCAGCCCCAGCTCCTCGGCAATACTGTCGGGCAGCACCCTGGAAATCATATGCTTTCTTAATTTCATCATTATCTCCCTTTTCTATCCCGTATATAATAACAACTTTGCTCTTAAAAATCAAACGGTAATTTTGTCTGCCTCCGTCACATGTCATTATTTCACGGAAACGCCCATTTTACAAGGCTTTTCGCTCCATCTGTGTTTATCACGTGTTATCCGCATCGGGGTAAAAATAAGGGTATGAGCAGAATTTAGGGTAAAAAACGGGGTATATTTTCAAAGAAAACGCCCTGTATTTCTACAAGACGTTTTTACATTATAGCATATTCTGTTGTGTATTCGGCATTTTTTATGCTTTCCGGGATTTAATCTTCAATGCAGCATGCTTATCTCTCGCATTATCTTTTCTTAATTCAGAGTAAATATTCAGCGTTGTGCTGGCATCCCCGTGCCCCATAATAGATTGGATATACTTTACATCATCCATACTATTTTCACCTGTAACATTTGCACAAAGCCAGCAACAGAAAGAATGCCGGAAAGTATGCGGTGTTACATTTTGAATAGTTTCTGTGTTTTGTTTATTGTATTCTTTAATGATCCGCTGAAGCACATGCTCCATAGTAACCTGAGCAATTAAATTTCCTTTACTGTTTGTAAAAATGAACGGCCTAGTGTCTTTTACAGTTAATTCTGGTTTTCCGATCATGGAAATCTTTGACCACCCGGACTCCTGTTTTAATTCCGTTAGAACCTCTTTTACATCTCCCAGCATTGGAATTTCGCGGTTTCCGCTAATTGTTTTAGGACGTCCAATAATAAACTGATAATGTCCGTCTTTCTTAATATATGTAATTTTATGGTTAATACTGATTATCTCTCGTGAAAAATCCAGATCATACCAAGTCAGACCTAATAACTCCCCAATTCTGCAACCAGTCCATGCAAGAACATAAAAAAATGGGTAATAGCAATCAAATTTAGGTGTTGTTTTAATGAATTCCAAAAGGTCTGCCTGTTGCTGTGCTCCAGAGAATGCTTTTTTCTCTGTAAAATTCCATTCTTTCGCTTTATGTTTCCTATGCATCCCGCAGCAGGATTGTTTCTGATAAGATTACGTTTAACTGCTAATGTAAATGCTGCGTTTAATACTTTATTTATCAGTTCCAATGTTCCGATCTGAATCGGCCGTTCTCTGTTATTCAATGCATCACTATAAAATCGGTCTACTGTATCTGCCGTTACCTTGTTAACTTTCTTTTTCCCTATGCTACTTTTTATATGAACTTTATAAGCACATTTTACATTATTTAACGTTGACGGCTCCCAGTATGGTTCCTGCTCCTTTATATATTCATCAATAAGCCTATTTATAGTTACATTTCCCTGCCAGGCTTTTAAATCATCCATCAGATCCTTCTGAATACTTTTTTTTCATTTCCCTCAAACTTAATCCGGGCCTTTTCCCTTCCGGCATCGGGTCTTCCGGTCGAAGTCTCCATGAATATATATCATGCGCCTGCTGCATATCATCATAATATCTGTAACGGTATTTACCACTTTTATCCTGACTTTCACCTTTTTCCAAGACAATTCCTCTGCTATCTCTTCTCACTGCTGCCATAGGACACCTCTCCTTTCTATCAGCAATAGGGCAGCAGTCCGCCGCCCTTGGTTGCCTTATTTAATTCCCAGAAAGCTACAAACAAATCTGAAAATTGTATATGTTTGGTCATGATCCGCTTTCTTCTTAACAGCTCTATGATTTTCTTTTTGTAGTCCATATTATTCCTCGCTGCATTCTTCTTTGTACGCCCTTTTTACGCATCCATAAATAAATTTCATCATTGTTTCGCTATTGATTTTCTGTATCATTTCAATAATCTCTTTCTTATAGTCCATGTTACGCCTCCGCCACTTTTGCGCTATCCTTAATTCGCTTTACCATCAATAAATTGCAAGGTTATGTACTCGCTTAAGGTCTTCCAGATCATTCATCATTAAAGCATCTGTAATCAGCCAGAAACGTTCCTGATCTTCCTCTGATAATTCCATAAATGCTTCATTACTGGAACAAGCCACTTGAAAGAGTTCTGCCAGCTCATAGGTGTGCTGTAATGATCTTCTGTCTTTGTTCCTCTGAACCACTTCCATGATTGCTTCTCTGCAAGGGACCTGTGTTAATGTACATTTTTTCATCACTCTTCGCCCTCCTGTTCTTCCTCTTCTTCCGGCGGCTGCTGATTGTATACTGCCTTTAAATAGCTTAAAGCCATGCTGAGGCATTTATAATCAAAGATTTTCAGCGTAAAATCGATAATGTCTGTCTGCATTGCAAGAATCAGTCTCTGCTGTGAACAAAACTCCCAGTCTTTTTCCAGATTATTAGCTTCTTCCTTTGCTTCCTCTAACTGTTTCTTAAGGTCTGCAATAATCTCTGTTGCAAGAACTACGTTTGCTCCTTCTGTCTCCTGTGACGGAATCCCTGCGGTCTGCATCACTTCTGTTTCTTCTAATGTTCTTAATGTTTTTTCTTTACTCATGCTTCATTCTCCTCTCGTTCTAATTCGTGTACATAAATCACATACTTTAGCAGATATAAATCCACTCAAAAAAAAATTACAAGAACGTCCATTACTGATATCCTACTTTCGTTCCTTTTCTTTTGTTGTCTGAGGGGAATGAGTATGTTATAATACGCACAACCCCTCAATTTAGCTGAATGTCGGGTTACTTTGCCTTTATCAGAGTTGCCGCTCTGGTAAGGGCTTTTTTATTAAATTGCTTTTACCTGAGACTTTCCAAAGAAACTGGCTTTGTATGTTGCCCCGTCTCCTCTGCTTCCCCAGATCAGAGAACATCCGAATAATGCTGATGCTCCATGCTTTACCTTATAACCAAGCTCTTTCCACTTAGCAAAGGTATTGGTTTCCTCTGTGATTCCTGCTGCATGTTTCGCATCTTCGATTCTCTTTGCATTGATTTCTTCTGCCTTTGCAGATAACCATGCTCTGTGAAGTGCTTCTGCAAAGCTGATGTTCTTTGCTTTACGGTAAATCTTCCAGGCCTTCAACATGATCTTGCTGAGATTGTACTTCATTCTGCATTCCTCCTTTGCTTATTCAAGGCTCTCAGCCCTTCAAGCATCTTCCTGGCTATTGACACGCCCTATCGCTGATCTCACAGGTATATGGCTTGAAGTATTGGGGGCTTTCGGCTCTCCCGGCTGCTGTTCTGTTCCTTTGAACTGATTATAGTATAGTACATGTACATGTATATTTCAATTCGCATATTGCACAAACATGTACATGTATTTTGTTTATTTTTGTATATGTACATATATTGTTGCTTGTGCTATACTTACAGTATGGTGGAGAAGATTGTTTTTATATTTTGCCGCCCCTTTTTTAAACAATAGAAAGAAGGTGTATCATGTCATTAACCGAAAGTCAAAAACAAGCACGTTATAACTATGCCAAAAAAAGTTTGAAGCGTATTCCCCTAGATGTACAAAAAGAAAAATACGAAGAAATCAAGCAGCAGCCGAAAAAGCTGGCGAATCCGTGAACGGCTACATCAAAAAAGCAGTTGATGAACGTATGGAACGAGATGCCAACGATCCGCAGTCCTGATTTTGGCCTGATAGGATATAAAGTCTTGAACATTCGTTCTGTTTGTGGTATGTTTTATTTGGGCAATTTTGCAACCAAATTCGTCCACGCATAAGTCAATGGAAAAGGGCTGTCTTATTACAGAGGCAGTCTTTTTTGTTGCCCTATTATTCTATTTGTGCTATAATAACCACAGATAAAAGAATCACCTTTTCTTTTCTTAGCAGAGCTTTTACCTCTATCCGGCACGCAGGGCAGAGGAACGGCTCTGTTTTTTTTTATTTAATATCCAGAATTGTTCTGATCTGCTTTTGTGCCGAGTCCGAAAGGCATGTCGCACTCTCTCCACGGAAAATCTTCCACAGCAACGCCTGTAAATTGCCGAATGCCAAAACCGGATCATCTACTTCTTCCAGCACGACCTCGAAACATTGTTCTAACTGTTTTCGGTCTATCTGACAACCTTGAAACTTCTCAAACAGAAGATTGACATAATCTTGCTTGTTCATATCTCTCCTTTTTATGTCTCCGGTACTGGATTGGTAGTCCAGTACCGGAACAATATCATCATTCAAACTCAGGATTTACTATGCTCATTCGCTCAGAGTAAGCTTTCGCATATTTAGCCGCAGGGCTGTCCTCATTCGTAGATTTAGCATTGATTCCCAGATTCCCCACTTCCGTAACTTCAACACCTTCGTTTTCTGCTTCCTCGGCAGTTTTCTGTTGCATTTTTGTGTATTCCTTTTTTGAAAGGGTTGTGATCGTAACATCCTCAACTGTCTCGTCAGCATATTTTGCTTCAAGGCTATCCAAAAACCTACCATTGGCATTCATCTTTATGCTGATATAATGCCCACCTGTAGAACCGGTAAATTTCGGATCTCCGTCATATTTTTCGATAACTTCTCGAACCTTGCGATCAGCTTCATCAATCACCAAATTCGCCCCTGCTTCAGATGGCACTTTCAGTTCAAATCCGTTGTTTCTTGCCATATCCTGAACTTTCCGGACGCAAAAAGAACTTCTGGAAACCATTGCATCTTTCGTGAAAACTTCAAGTTCTGCTGACGTAAGCTGAACGCCAGACTGAGTAATTACATTAAGCTTTCCTAATAGATCAAAATCGATATAATTTTCTCTATATTTTCCAGAATTTTTCTTTCGCATTCCGGCAGTTGCTTCATCAAGCTGCATAAGATAGTTTCTTCTGACAGATGCAATAGTTCCTGCATATTCGGATTTAATGCCCTGCACCTTTTCGCCAACAACACTTTTGTTGTATTCTCTTGTTGCCTGGTCAATCTCGGCCCGCTGACGGCTTGCGATGCCTCGATATCAACTTTGAACCTCCTTAAAATAGTTTTATATGTATCAAATTTTCGCATGTCATGTTCTCCTTTTTTTATTCTTCATCAATAAACTTCGTGCTCACAACCAGTTGACTATTCGCCCAAGCATCCGCTCCGGCATCTCTGTTGAACTTAATCGTAGTATTCTTCAAGTGAAGCTGTTCGCACAAATCCGATAAACGAGCAATTTCTTTCATTAATTCGCTTCTCAAAACAAAATCATTGGTACTGATCATTGAAATCTCCTTTCTATGCCTGATAGAAAACACAGGCTTGCTTTATTCTTAATTAATTGCTTTGCTATTTCGCGCTAGAATCGCCTTTTTCAGCTTACTGGTACAATTTACCGCCTAACATTTAAAACTCGAAATTTGAGCGTTTTTTCATTGGTACAATAAGCCTTTTTGTTTTTTGATTTTTTTCGAGGGTGCCCTTCTGGCAGCAGTCTCCTTTTTTTTCGGAAAGGCCTTTTTCTTTTTTCAGTTGCTTTGGGGGCTCATCCGGCTCGCCGCCGCTCCCCTACAACGGGCTCCGGGGTAGTCCTTTACGTTCTCAAAAATATATTACTTTTTTCAAGATAAAACAACGCCACCTCTTCAATCCCTGTAGCCATGCGGCTTTGCGGTCTCGTGCCTGTGTGAGTATGCCAAATTTTATGCCATTCTGCCGCTAATCCACGCTGATTTCGGTTCTCGTTCGTTCTCTCTTGCCCTTGTCCTCCGCGTATGCGGACCGGCAGCAGTTGGTTTGTGTGGCTCTGGTTCCTGCTGCCCACGGCAATCATCTCCTTTAAAGCTGTCCAGGAGTTGCACCCTTTGATATGTGACCACAAACGGATCACATCGCCGCCAACGGCCCGGCCGAAATCATAGAATGTATTGGTCTTTGGATAGATATAAACGCTCCCGGTTCGCTCGCCTGGGTATATGTAGGCCCGGCCTTGTTTTCTCATAAGCATGTCGGCAACGGCTTCAATGTTCACCTGCTGCCGGATTAATTCAAAATCTTCCTTCGTTCCTAACATCTCCTTTCTTTGAGATTTTTTTCGTCTTTTGTATGAAATTAATGCGCGAATCGCGCTTGATCGTCCTTTGTAGATATGTGTGTTTTAGCTATAAATTTGCTCGATGTAATTAAGAAAGACTCGTCTGTTAATCCGATAAATTCTTCCAATACGTCTAACCGCCTGTGCTTCCTCTGCAATTCGTCTCACCGTGGAAACGCCAAGATTGCTAGTTTCTGCCATTTGCTCAACAGTTACCAATTCACCGACTGGATTATTGGCTTTAATTTTTTTCATATTATCATCTCCTTTCTAGCACTTTTGTGCTTATGTGTTGTATAATACAACTATTGTGCTTATTTGTCAAGTACTATTGTGCTTGTATTTATTTTATTGTTATGTTATCCTTTAATAGAGGTGATTAAATGTACATAAATTATCCAACAGAATTACAACGCCTACGTAAACAGGCAAATTTATCTCAAAAGCAATTAGCTGATGCTTTGCATGTTTCGCAAACTGCCGTTGGATTTTGGGAACGCGGCGAACGCACGCCTTCTGTTGACATTGCAACAAAAATATCTGACTATTTCAACGTTCCTATGGATACTTTGTTTAAACCGGCTCGAGACGATTTTTCATTAGGTAACTTGACGTTTGTTTGTCTAATACTACTTTGCATTACGATCGCGAAAATGAACTAATTCAAGTATTTCGCGCTTTAGATAGCAAAGGACAGAAAAAATTAATGGATTACGCTCACGATCTTAAACAAATTTATCCAATAAAAAAAGCACCTAACCCCAACCGCTAAAGATTTCAACAACAGACATACTTTTCCCATTAAATCAGGCCAATCTAATAGATCCATAATGCTGTTTTGAAATGCCCGGTTCAGGGCTTCATCTTTAGTAGTAAGGGTTAGATGCTTTCCGCATCACTCTATTTCTTATACTCTTATTATCTCCATTTGTCGTTTTTTGTCAAGTCTATTTTAACAAATAAAGAAAACCACCCGGTACATTAATTTGCACCGTGTATTTTTATATGTTCCATTCTGTTCTAAGTTGTGTTATACTGACTGCGTTGTCCAACCGAGACCCGGCAACGGGGGGAGGTGAACTGCTATGGGTATTGGGATTACTTTTCTTGTCACTGTTGCGGCAGGTGTGACCTGCCACCTCATCTGCAAATGGCTAGACAGGCATGACAAGGACAACAAGTAGCCTGGTGGACGCTTGACCACTTAAAAAAAGTAAGAAGAAACCCCGATTGTACGCTACTACAATCCGGGGTTTCGTTCTTTGCTACAAGTATTCTTGGGATTACTTTTTGCCTACTGGCATTATAGCATATGCCGATCATGAAATCAATATACCGGTTCTTTATAAATCCATGATTTTTTCGCCGATTGGCATAAAATTGGCATAATTTCAATGCTTTACAGGTTTTATCAAATTAAAAACAGCCTAAAATCAAGGCGTTTTGAAACTTCATGTAAAAATAAATTATTTTATTTTGTCAAAAATAATTGCACTCACGCAAATATTGTCGTATGATACATATTAAAAATATTACTGCTCTGTCCGTGGGCAGTAAACATATATTAATGTGATAAATCAAAGGAGATAAATTTCATGCAGCTTTTAAAAGACAGAATTCTGACAGACGGCGTAGTAAAAGAAGGAAATATTTTAAAAGTGGACAGCTTTCTGAATCATCAGATGGATATTGACCTGATCAACGAGGTCGGCAAAGAATTCAAGAAACGTTTTTACCACTGTCCAATCACCAAGATCCTTACCATCGAGCTTCCGGTATCGGTATTGCCTGTATTGCGGCACAGTATTTCCATGTACCGGTTGTATTTGCCAAAAAAGCACAGAGTGTGAACCTTGACGGCGAGATGTACACCACCAAGGTAGAGTCTTTCACCCACAAGAAAGTTTACGATGTGATCCTTTCCAAGAAATTTCTCGGACCTAAAGATCACGTACTCCTGATCGATGATTTTCTTGCCAATGGCTGTGCACTTCTCGGTCTGATCGACATCGTTAAGAAATCCGGCGCAACTCTTGAAGGAGCCGGAATCGTTATCGAAAAAGGCTTCCAGTCCGGCGGACAGACCATCCGTGACATGGGTATCCACCTGGAATCCCTTGCTATCATTGACTCCATTGCTGATGGCAAACTTACTTTCCGTGAATAAGATTTATCATAAAAATACTCCTGAAAACTTATATACATTGTTTCCAGGAGTATTTTTATTTTTATCACAGCCGGATCATGATGTCATTTCTGATCTATGCAGCTGCATCCTTTTCTGGCTTCTCTGAAGGTGTCGGAGTTACTGTTTCCTCCGGTGTCGGTGTTCCGGAAATTTCCGTCTCTTCCTTTTCCGATGAAGCCGATGCAGCTTCCGTTGTATTTTCATCTATATCCGGTTCTTCCGTCACCGTAGCTTCCGGTGTCACTGTCGGCGTTGGTGTGGCAGTTGCCTCCGGCATGATTTCATTCTCTTCATAATATCCGTCATCCACAAGCATCTGATAATTATCTGCATCGATCAGCTGGATATCACTGGTCACAGTTCCCACGATCTTGGTCCCGTTATCATACTGCTCATAATCGGAGATCTCCGGTTTCTCCCCTTTCAGAATAGCATCCACCATCGTTACACAATCATTTGCCAGTACACGGTTATCAAACAGCAGATCATCCTCAATCTTTCCCTGGATCACAGCTGTCACTGCTTCTGCCTCACAGCCGCCTCCTGTGATCATAGGCCAGCCATCCTCTCCAGACACATATCCAGCATCCTCCAGAGCATCCACAGCCCCAAGTGCAAGGTCATCGGCACCTGTGCAGATAATATCCGGCGCACCCTCTGTATAATTCTGAGAAAGGATCTCCGACATATCATTCTTTGCGGTATTTCTTCCGAAACGCATCACTGCAGTATCATCAAAGGTCAGCTTTCCTGAAGTACATACCAGTGTTCCATCGTCGAAATATTCCTGAAGCTTCTCCATCACTCCATTATAAAAGAACAATGCGTCACGATCATCCGGAGAGCCCATAAGGAACTCAATGGTCAGAGTTTTCTTTTCTTCCCGTGCTTTCTCCAGATCCATTTTTTTTATGATGGAATCTCCCACCATTTTTCCGGCTTTTCTTGTATTAAAGGTAACATAATAGTTGACCTTATCTGTATCCATGATCAGCTGATCGTACGAAATCACGGGAATGGATTTCTCGTACACCTGCTCCAGCACATCGTTCAGGCTGTAAGCATCTGCAGGTGCGATGACAAGTGCAGAAAGCTCTTCATCATCCAGAATAGACTGAATCTGGGATACCTGCGTATCACTGTCTTCATCTGCCCAAAATATCTCTGCATCATATCCATCATCTTCCAGTGTATTCTGAAGAGTTTCTCCATCAGCAGACCAACGGGGATCATCTGCTGATGAAGGCAGAAACACACCTACTTCTTATCTGCTGCCGCAGTTTCCTTTGCTTCTTCTTTTTCTTCTTTCTCTGCATCATCGCTGTTTTTGGCTTTTCCTTCCGGGTCTTCAGACTCCACACTTTCATTGGCTGCCTCTGTCGCCTCTTTGTTTTTTCCACAGCCGGAAAAAGGCTGCTGTAAAGACAAAAGCTCCCACAAGCAGGATTGCTGTTTTTTTCTTCATGATCAAATCTCTCCTATAAGCCTTTATAGTCCTTTGCCAGTGATTTCAGATAGTCTCTGTAGGCGGCTGCAGATTTCTTGGGTTTCAGGATACGTACACTGCCGCCCATCCCGGTCAGCCATCCGTAGAATTTTCCATTTTCCGGAAGTTCTGCAGTTACCGTCAGATCTCCGCTATCTTTCATTTTATATTCTGCAGCTGTGCCGAAAAAGTCTCTCACCTCCACCTGTACAGCTCCGGCACAGAGAAGTTTTATTTCTTTTTTTATGGTTCCGGCTGAAGCCTCAAGAAGCTTCCGGTACCCTGTCACAGATGTCTCATGAATATCTTTAGTTTCACGAATATCCTTAGCTTCAGCAGTCAGCCCGGGTTCTTCAGACAGCTGTTCCTCTCCGGCACTCTCACCGGCAAGATAATAACCACCCGGCCGTTCTCTTGTATAACGGATATCCATTCCAAAAGAACGTAATACCTCCACATCATCATAAATGCTCTTTCGCTCTGCACGGATTCCCTGTTTCTCAAGATTCTCAAGGATCTTCTGCATAGATATTACCCGATGCTCCCCTGTCTCCCGCAGCATTTTTTCAAGGTACAGGATCTTCGCCTTCTGATTGTTTGATTTTGCCATACTGCCCTCTTATCCTTCGTTTTTTACAAAGCGGTGGAAAATATAGGAGTTTGCCTCCTGTTCCTCGCTGTCGTCCAGTTTCTCAAGTTCGATCTTTTTACCGTATTTCTTTTCCAGTGCACGGCTGATCAGAAGATCTGCAAGCTGCGGATTTTTGGGAAGAAGTGGTCCGTGAAGATACGTACCGATCACATTTTTGTATACAACCCCTTCCTCTCCGGATTGTCCGTCATTTCCGTATCCTGACAGAACCTTCCCCAGGGATTTGTTGTTTCCGATGGTGGTACGCCCTCCATGATTTTCAAAGCCTACGATGGCATATCAAAAAGATCGCTCTGCATCACAATGTTTCCAATAAGGCGGCCTTTTCCCTGCTCAGTGCTCATATCTACAAGCTTCAGCCCTTCGATCATTCCCTGATCAGTTTTATAATAATTTCCAAGGAGCTGATACCCTCCACAGATTGCGATCACAACTCCATTATCTTCCACATACGCCTTGAAATCCTTCTGGATTTCCTTCAGCTTTTCACATACCAGCATCTGTTCTCTGTCGGAGCCACCGCCAAGAAGTACGATATCCAGTTTGGAAAAATCTATTCTGTCATCCAGTTCGTAGGCTATGGTTTCTGCCTCGATTCCTCTCCAGAGACAGCGCTTCATCAGACACTGGATATTTCCTCTGTCACCGTAAAGGTTCAGAAGATCCGGATATAAATGTCCTATCGTTATCTTCATTTCTCACCCTCCAGTTTCTTCAGGATATTTCTGGTGCCAAACAGCGCCGTATAATTTACAAGTACATAAAGATTGCCGCATCCATCCCCGATTCGTTTGCGGATGGCTGTCTCCACATCATTTTCCAGCATGGACGGGATATCCACATATTTCAGACGGAGGCGCATATCCTGACAGCGGATACCACTGACTGTGATGGAATTGATATTGTCCCCTCCGAAAAGATCAAAATCCACATCCCAGAGCCAGGAGATATCTTTTCCATCCTGTGCATTATCATTGATCACAATGATGATATCCTTTGGTGATCCGTCCTGCATCACAGCTGAAATGTTCTGGTTAAAACCGGCCGGATTCTTAGCTAGATTCAGAACAACACCGGTGCCTTGATCCGAAACTGTTCATTGCGTCCGTTCTCCGGGTTAAACTTCCGGAGCATCTCATTAAAATGCTCCGCCTTAAAGCCTGCGGTACGAATTCCCGCATAGGCAGCCAGAATATTATACACATTATAGAATCCCTTATAATTGGCCACGATCCGTTTATCTTCCACTGTAAAGGCGATCTGATCATCCACCTTCACATCTGTGGCATCAAAGTCGATCTCCGGACGTTTAAAGCCGCATTTCGGACATCTGTAGTCACCCAGCTGACTGTAATGATAGAAGCTGTAGATCAGTCTTTCTCCACAGCACTTAC
>ENA-OPZM01000370-OPZM01000370.1-human-gut-metagenome-genome-assembly--contig:-NODE-370-length-19766-cov-2.023321_pt1 | contig 19766 bp, 26 predicted proteins | sample MGYA00242478_ERZ504493 | MGnify/ENA primary metagenome ERZ504493 (study PRJEB26092, sample SAMD00036227) | human gut metagenome | host: Homo sapiens | study: EMG produced TPA metagenomics assembly of...
AATAAACTCTTAGAAATGCTGATATAACGGTGTTCCTAAGGTTTTTTATTTTTTAACAAAAAGAAAAAGATTGAAGAAAAATATCCAAAATGGAACTTTTTCTTCAATCTGACGCTACAAACGTGTTTTTTTGTTTTATCTCTTAACTAAGAAAAGTTTTCCTTGTGTCGGAATGATAATAGTTAGCGCTAAAATAACAAAAATCAAGGTTAAAATCCCAGCTGTTCCATTAACGGTAAATGAATACCAGTAAGGCGACATTCCTTTTGGCGCATAATTGCCCCAGAAAATAAAGCCAGCGACGAAGTGCCAGAAATAGCGAACAAAGACAGCTAAAACAGCACCACCTGTTGCGTAAAATAAAGCACGTCCTTTATTGTCCTTGACCAGAGCATTTTGAAAAGGAACGGTAAAAATCCCAGCTAATCCCATGGAAACAAAGGCAAGGATATATTCAATAAGTACTTGTGATAAAGCTAAATACCAAACTTTACCAAGGATAAAATGCAGCAAGCCCCAAATCAGTCCAGCTAATATGCCATATTTTGTTCCTCGACGTAGTGCAAAGAGAACCAAGGGAATAGCTCCAAACGACGGTGTGAACCAGCTTGCAAAATCTGGAATATAAGATAAAGCCATGGCTAAAGCAGCTACCAAAGCTGTTTCAATCAAAGCAGACAGTTGAGAATTTTTTGACGACATCATTAAAAGCTCCTTTATTATACAAAGGAGCTTAATTTTCTGATAATATGTGCAATGATATTCAAAACAAAGTTTAAAACGGTCATGTCACAATCCCTACGCTCGTACTAACGAGATCAGGTTATCAGGATTTCGCAAATGCGATCTCAGCCAGAGGCACTCCTTTGTGAATCTAATCACCTATAGTCTAGCATGGAAGATAGTTTCTTGTCAAGATTAGTTTTCATGTTTTTTAAAAGTTATCACACATTTTCAAAATTAGTTCAGACTAGAGACCATAATTGTAATCGTCATCTTGCATGGCTTCAACAGAACCAAGGAGATAACCATTTCCGACCTGACTAAAGAAGTCGTGATTAGACGTTCCTGTTGAAATACCGTTCATAACAATAGGGTTAACGTCATTAGCAGTATCTGGGAAAAGAGGATCTTGCCTAGATTCATCAGAGCTTTATTGGCATTGTAGCGTAAGAATGTCAATACTTCATCAGTCCAACCAACACCGTCATACAGCGATTTGGTATAATTTTCCTCATTTTCGTAAAGTTGATAAAGTAAATCATACATCCACTCACGAAAATTGTCTTGTTCTTCTTCAGATAATTCATTGAAACCAAGTTGGAATTTATAGCCAATGTAAGTGCCATGAACAGATTCATCGCGGATAATCAATTTGATAATTTCAGCAACGTTTGCCAATTTATTATTGCCAAGATAATAAAGTGGTGTGAAAAAACCTGAATAGAATAGGAAAGTTTCTAAGAAGGTAGAGGCAACTTTTTTTGTAGTGCGTTTCCATTTTCATAAATATCATTGATGATTTTTGCCTTTTTTTGCAGGTAGTCATTGCTATTTGTCCATTCAAAAATGGCTTCAATTTCAGATTTTGTGTTAAGTGTTGAAAAAATCGATGAATAAGATTTGGCATGAACTGACTCCATGAATTGAATGTTATTCAGAACAGCTTCCTCATGGGGGTTCTGACGTCCGCACGAATCGCTTCGACGCCAGATTCAGATTGCATGGTATCTAGCAAAGTTAATCCGCCAAAGACTTTTCCGACAAGGTCTTTTTCCTCTGCTGACAATTTACGCCAATCATCAAGGTCATTTGATAACGGAATACGCGTATCAAGCCAAAATTGCTCCGTCAACTTTTCCCAAGTTGATTTATCAATGATGTCTTCAATCTCGTTCCAATTAATGGCTTCATAATAAGTTTGTGACATTTATATTCTCCTAAAAGTGATTAAGAAAGCCAGCCAAACGACTGGGATTTCAGAAATAGTATTTAAATTTTTAAGATTGTTTTTTTCATGGAGTAAGCTAACCTAGCAAGAGCAAGGTATTTTGCCAAGAGTGAAAGTTACCCCAATGCTAACACCTTTTTGAATTCCTAAGCGAAAGTAGTTACTGTTTGATTTTAGCTTTTGTAGAACAAGTATAAGTTTTTAAAAGATTACGCCATGTCATTATGACTTGCTAATAGTTGTTCGATAAAGTCACACCACATAATTAATCGATTTGATACTAGTTGATTAATGGAGTTGGTAAAGGAGTTAACCATTTCGCTATAACGTTTTACGTCTTGCTATTAGGTCCTTTAGGACCAATACGAGTATTGGAAAAGGTTACGACACGTAATTAATCGACTCGATACTAGTCGATTAATGGAGTTAGTAAGTGAGTTAGCCATTCGCCATAGCGAATAGCGTAGTCTGACAGACGTTTTAACGTCTAGTCAGACTTACTCAGTTAAATTACACAGCTTTCGCATTGGTTTGAGCCGACTTCATCACCGTCATCGGTAAAGGTACGGATGTAGTAGATTGATTTAATGCCTTTATTAAAGGCGTAATGGCGCAGGATAGAAAGGTCACGAGTGGTTTGTTTGCTTTGCGTTTTCCATTCATAGAGGCCTTGCGGAATATCGCTGCGCAGAAAGAGCGTTAGTGACAATCCTTGGTCAACGTGTTCAGTCGCCGCAGCATAAACATCAATGACTTTTCGCATATCCATATCATAAGCAGAAGTGTAATAAGGAATAGTATCTGTAGATAAACCAGCAGCTGGGTAATAAATCTTACCAATTTTCTTTTTCCTGACGTTCCTCAATACGTTGCGTAATCGGGTGAAGTGACGCAGAAACATCATTAATGTAAGAAATAGAACCATTTGGAGCAACTGCTAGACGATTTTGGTGGTAAAGTCCGTCTGTCATCACAGCATCGCGGAGCTTAGCCCAATCTTCACCACTAGGAATAAAATGTTCTGCAAAGAGTTCTTTCACACGGTCAGATTTTGGGACAAATTCACCTGTAATGTATTTATCAAAATAGCTTCCGTCAGCGTATTTTGAGTTTTCAAACCCTACAAATGTTTGCTTGCGTTCACGAGCGATATGATTTGATTCCACCAAAGTCCAATAATTCATTAACATAAAGTAAATATTGGTAAATTCAATGGATTCTGGGCTACCATAATGAATGTGATGTTGAGCTAGGAAAGTATGAAGCCCCATAGCACCAAGTCCAAAGGTATGCGCTTGTTCGTTGCCATGCTTGATTGTTGGCACAGCTTCAATAGATGAGGTGTCCGAAACAAAGGTCAAGGCGCGTGTCATAGCTTTGATAGAACGTCCAAAATCAGGTGAAGTCATCATATTAACCACATTTGTTGAGCCCAAATTACATGAAATATCAGTTCCCATTTTGACAAATTCTTGAGCGTCGTTAATCACGCTAGGGGTTTGAACCTGAAGCACTTCTGAACAAAGATTTGACATGATAATTTTACCGTCAATTGGATTGGTACGATTAGCTGTATCAATATTGACCACGTAAGGGTAACCAGATTCTTGTTGTAATTTTGAAATTTCAGTTTCCAAATCACGTGCTCTAATTTTGGTTTTGACGATATTTGGATTAGCAACCATTTTGTCATATTCAGCCGTAATATCAACATAGCTATAAGGTACGCCGTATTCACGCTCAACACTATATGGGCTAAAGAGATACATCTCTTCGTTATTGCGAGCTAATTCGTAAAATTTATCAGGCACAGTGATACCAAGTGAGAGAGTTTTGACACGGATTTTTTCGTCAGCATTCTCTTTTTTGTTGATAGGAAACGCCATGATATCTGGGGTGGAAAACATCAAGGTAAACAGCACCAGCCCTTGACGTTGCCCCAGTTGGTTAGAATATGAAAAACTATCTTCAAAGAGCTTCATGACAGGAACAACACCAGAAGCTGCCCCTTCATAACCCTTGATAGGAGCACCAGCCTCACGCAGATTTGAAAGACTGATACCAACACCCCCACCGATACGGGACAATTGTAGCGCTGAATTAATAGAACGCCCAATCGAATTCATGTCGTCAGTTACTGAAATGAGAAAACAAGAGACAAATTCACCACGGCGACTACGACCAGCATTTAAAAAGGAAGGTGTAGCAGGCTGATAGCGTTGATGAATCATTTCAGTTGCCAAATCACGTGCCAATTCTTCATTACCGTCAGCAAAATAAAGGGCATTAAAAAGAATACGGTCTTCAATGCTTTCCAGATAATGTTTACCGTCATTTGTCTTTAAAGCATATTGCTGATAAAACTTATAGGCGGCCATGAAAGATTTAAAACGAAAGCCTTGTGCTTGCAAATCCTTAGCCACAGTCTCAATAAAATCTGGCGTATACTTGTTGATAAATTCTGACTCGATATAATCATTATCAATCAAATAGTTGATTTTATCGATAATCGTGTCAAAAGTCATTGAATATGGAATGACATTTTCACGAAAGAAAGCTTTAAGGGCTTCTTTATCTTTATTCAGGGGAATTTGTCCATTCACAGGACGGTTAATTTCATTATTAAGGCGAAAATAAGAAACATCGCGAGATTTTTTAAGACTCATAAAGTAAGATACCAACGCTCATTAATTGAAGTGTGGTAACTCCTTTCTAATTTTAATTTAATTATAGAAGGTTTAGATAATTTCTTTTAATTTTGCAGGTTGAAAGCCAGAAAAAAATAATGTCACCTGCTTTAATGACTGGCGCAGCAGAGAAGCAAGGTCTTTTACATAATCAATCATCTCAGGACGTTCGTCGATGTTGATTTCTTGGTAATCAGCTCCCTCTTTATCCAAGAGTTTTTTTGTCATTTTACACTGCATACAGTTATTTTTTGAAAAAATTGTGATTTTATTAGCCATTAGGGCATCCTCCTAAAAAATATTTCCTTATGGGAAACTCAATGCTAATTTAGAATAACCAAAATTAGTCAAAAAAGCAAGAAAAATCTCTCGAAAAAACACAATATGTAGTATTTAAAAATGATATAACACACAAAATATTGTAAAATCAAGTTTTTTTAGAAATGCTAAAGTTTTATATTATATGATATGTCATAAAACCTAACACGATATTATAGGTTGTACTTGACTAAATATTCTGAAAGCTGTATAATTAAAAAAATTTATTATATTTCGGGGGTTGTACATGACAGAATTTTTATCAAAGTTTTCCTTAAAAGATAGTGAGTATTCGTATTTTAATCTTGAAGAAGCGGTTTCACATTATGGAGGAGATATCAAGAAAATCCCTTACACTATTCGTATATTACTTGAAAGTTTACTCAGAAAGTATGACGGTGTAGATGTTACAAAAAATCACATTAAAAATTTAGCAACTTACAATCCTAAAAAAACAGGCGGAGAAGTTCCGTTCAAACCAAGTCGTGTCATCTTACAAGATTTTACAGGCGTTCCTGTTGTTGTTGACCTTGCGTCAATGCGTGATGCCATTGTTGCCAATGGTGGAGATGCTGAACTTATTAATCCAGAAATTCCAGTTGATTTGGTTATTGATCACAGTGTCCAAGTCGATTTCTTTGGCTGTGACACAGCTTTAGAAGATAATATTAACCTTGAATTTAAACGTAACAATGAACGCTATGAATTTTTGAAATGGGCAGAAAAATCGTTTGATAACTACCGTGCGGTGCCACCTGCAACTGGTATCATTCACCAAGTTAACATTGAATTCCTTAGTGATGTTGTCATTGAAAAAGAAGGCATGCTTTATCCAGACTCAATGTTTGGTACTGATAGTCACACAACAATGATTAACGGTATTGGTGTCCTTGGTTGGGGTGTCGGAGGTATCGAAGCAGAAGCAGCAATGCTTGGTGAAGCATCGTTCTTTCCAGTTCCAGAAGTTATCGGTGTTCGTTTGACAGGTAAACTTCCTAAAATTGCCACCGCTACCGATTTAGCTCTTAAAGTGACACAAGTTCTTCGTCAAGAAAAAGTTGTTGGTAAATTCGTTGAATATTTTGGTGATGGTTTATCAAATCTTAGCCTTGCCGAACGTGCCACCATTGCCAATATGGCACCAGAATACGGTGCAACTTGCGGCTATTTCCCAATTGATGATGAAACGCTCAATTATATGCGTTTAACAAACCGTAAAGAAGACCATATTGCTTTAACAAAAGAATATGTCAAACACAATAATCTTTTTTACGACCCAGAGCATCAAGCGGAATACACTAAAGTCGTTGAAATTGATTTATCAACAATTTCACCAAGTATTTCTGGACCAAAACGTCCACAAGATTTGATTGATTTGACACAAGCCAAACAAACTTTCCAAGAAAGCTTAGTTCGTGAAGCTGGTGTTCAAGGCTTTGGTTTGACAGCTGATGAAATCAATAAAAAAAGCAACCGTTCATTTTGATGACCAAGATATTAAGATTCAAACAGGACATGTGGCTATCGCAGCTATCACATCATGTACAAATACCTCAAACCCTTACGTCTTGATGTCAGCTGGTTTGCTTGCGAAAAATGCTGTTGAACGTGGCTTGCGCGTAGCTCCAACAGTTAAAACATCACTTGCTCCAGGGTCTAAGGTGGTTACAGGTTACCTACGTAATTCTGGTTTGCAAACTTACTTAGATACACTTGGCTTTAATATTGTCGGTTATGGTTGTACGACATGTATCGGTAACTCAGGTAGCCTTCGTCCAGAGTGGCAGAAGCTATTACAGAGACAGACTTGTTAGTATCTGCTGTTTTATCAGGTAATCGTAACTTTGAAGGACGTGTCAATCCGCTTGTCAAAGCAAACTTTCTTGCTAGCCCACCACTTGTTGTGGCATATGCACTTGCTGGAAATACAAATATTGATTTAACAACAGAACCACTTGGTTTTGATCAAAAATAATGCACCTGTTTATCTTAAAGACATCATGCCAACCAATGATGAAGTGGCAGAATATGTCAATAAATACGTGACACGTGAATTGTTCGAACAAGAATATGAACACGTCTTTACAGATAGTGAAAAATGGAATCAAATTCCAACAGAAGAAAGTAAGATTTACCGTTGGAATGAATCGTCAACTTATATTCAAAATCCACCATATTTTGACAAGCTAGGTGATGATTTAGCAATTAAGCCATTGAGAAATCTTAAGCCATTAGCCAAATTTGGTGATAGTGTGACAACTGACCACATTTCACCTGCTGGTAATATTGCTAAAAATAGCCCAGCTGCTAAGTATTTAGATAATCATGGTGTTGATTACGTTGACTTCAACTCATATGGTAGCCGTCGTGGTAATCACGAAGTCATGATGCGTGGAACATTTGCCAATATTCGTATCCAAAACCAATTAGCGGACGGTAAAATCGGCGGTTACACAAAATACAACGGCGAAATCATGCCAATTTATGACGCTGCTATGCATTATAAAGAAGATAATGTCGATACTTTAGTCATTGCAGGTAAAGATTATGGTATGGGATCTATCGCGACTGGGCTGCCAAAGGTTCTAACCTTCTTGGGGTTAAAGCTGTTTTGGCTGAAAGTTTTGAACGTATTCACCGCTCAAATCTTGTCATGATGGGTGTATTACCATTGCAATTCTTAGAAGGTGATACAGCAGAAAGTCTTGGTTTGACTGGTCTTGAAACATACGATATTAATCTTTCAGAAACTCCTAGTATTCACGATATTGTTGATGTTGTGGCTCGTGATGAATCAGATGAAAAGCACTTTAAAGCCATGGTACGTTTTGATGCCGATGCTGACATTCGTTACTATAAAAACGGCGGTATCTTACCAATGGTTGTTAGAAAGAAATTGGAGGACGCATAATCTATGACAGGAGGAAGCGGATTAAAAGATTTAATGGCTTGTAATACCTATATTAGTTCAATTATTGATGATAATTTATCCTATGCAGGTTATAATATTTCTGAATTAGTGGATAACGATGCTAGTTTGAAGAAGTGATTTACCTTCTTTGGAACTTGCATTTGCCAAATAGAGCAGAGCTTGGTAATTTTGTGAAAGAACTTCGTGAAAATTATGCCATCAGCGATGCGGTTGAACAATGCATTATGATTCAGTCGCGCAGCCATTTGCACCCAATGAGCGTGCTTCGTTCAACAGTTAGTTTGCTTGGTGTGTATAATGTCAATGCTGAAGATAGTTCTGAAGAAGCAACATATGAACAATCTATTCAATTAATGGCTAAAATGCAACTATTATTGCAACTTTTGCGCGTTTACGTGATGGGGAAAACACCAGTGGCTCCACGTGAAGATTTAGGATTTGCAGCGAATTTCCTTTATATGTTAAGCGGTGAGGAGCCAACACCATTGCAAGTAAAAGCCTTAAATCATGCCTTGGTTTTACATGCTGACCATGAATTAAATGCATCTACATTCGCAGCGCGTGTCTGTGCGTCAACATTGGCTGATATTTATTCTTGTGTGACAACTGCAATTGGTACGCTTAAAGGACCACTTCACGGTGGTGCTAATGAACGTGTCTTTGACATGTTAACTGAAATTCGTGAAATGGGTGATACCAAAGCGTATTTGAAAGAAAAATTAGATTCGCAAGAAAAATCATGGGCTTTGGTCACCGTGTTTATAAAACACAAGACCCACGTGAAAAATATTTGCGTGAAATGGCACAAGCTCTTACCGAAGGTACTGAAAACGAAGTGTGGTTCAACTTGTCACGTGAAATTGAAGATTACATGAAACACACTAAAGGGCTTATTCCAAATGTCGATTTCTATTCGGCAACGGTTTACCATGTTCTTGGTATTGATAGCTCGATTTTTACCCTTATTTTTGCAATGAGCCGTGTATCAGGCTGGATTGCTCATATTCAAGAACAACAAAAAAATAACAAATTGATTCGACCACGTTCTCATTATACTGGAGAGCTCGGTTTGAAATACACACCACTTGAAGAACGCTAAAAAGCCTTAGAAAGGAAAAACGAGAAAAATGGCAGATAAAATCATTTTAGAAAATGGTCACTTGACTGTTTCTAACAATCCAATTATCCCTTTTATTGAAGGGGATGGTGTTGGACGTGACATTTGGAAAAATGCGCGTGCTGTCTTTGATGCAGCGATTGATAAAGCTTACCAAGGTCAGAAAAAAGTTGAATGGCTTGAGCTTTTGGCTGGTAAAAAAGCGCATGAAGCAACAGGAGAATGGTTACCAGAAGCAACTCTTGAAACGATTAAAGAAGATTTGGTCGCTATCAAAGGTCCGCTAGAAACACCAGTTGGTGGTGGGATTCGTTCACTAAATGTTGCCCTTCGTCAAGAATTGGATTTATACGCTTGTGTGCGTCCTGTTCGTTATTTTAAAGGGATTGAAAGCCCACTTAAAGAACCAGAAAAAAACAAGCATTACTATTTTCCGTGAAAATACGGAAGATATTTATGCAGGTATCGAGTGGAATGCTGGCACAGAAGAAGTGAAAAAAGTCATTGATTTCTTGCAAAATGAAATGTCTGTCAGCAAGATTCGTTTTCCTGAAACAAGTAGTATCGGAATCAAACCAATCTCACAAGAAGGTAGTGAACGTTTGATTCGCTCTGCGATTGAATACGCTCTTGCTAACAATTTGACTAAAGTCACTCTTGTTCACAAAGGAAATATTCAAAAATTCACAGAAGGTGGCTTCCGTAGCTGGGGTTATGACCTTGCAAAACGTGAATACGCTGACGAATTAGCCAGCGGAAAATTGGTGATTAATGACATTATTGCTGATAATTTCTTGCAACAAATTTTGCTTAATCCTGAAAAATTTGATGTTGTGGCTTTGACAAACCTCAATGGTGACTATGCTAGTGATGCCCTTGCTGCCCAAGTTGGTGGTATTGGAATCTCACCAGGTGCCAATATCAACTATTTAACAGGTCACGCTATTTTTGAAGCAACACACGGAACTGCACCAGATATTGCTGGTAAAGACATTGCCAATCCATGCTCTGTTCTTTTGTCTGGTTGCATGTTGTTTGATTACATTGGTTGGACAGAAGTAGCTAGTTTAATCACAGCAGCGATTGAAAAAACATTTGCACAAGGTCAATTTACAGCTGATTTGGCGCAAGAAAAAGTAGCCTGCTCAACAAGTGGATTTGCAGCAAAGCTTATTGAAAATTTGTAAAACAATAACCTAGAACACGTCTTGTTCTAGGTTTTTTGATATAATGAAAATAGTTTGAATTTTAGAAGGTTGGAGTTTTATGACATATTCATTGGCAGACATTATCTTTTTGTTTTTTATTTATTCGTTTGTAGGCTGGCTTTGGGAGACGGTTTATTGTTCGATTAAGGATAAGAAGTTTGCTTATCGTGGTTTTTTAGTGGGACCGTATTGTCCAGTTTATGGCTTTGCAGTGACAACGGTTTTACTAGCGACAGAGCCGTTTCAGAGCAATATTTTATGGCTGTTCTTGAGTGGTTTGCTTGTAGCAACAGCATTTGAATATGTTGCAGGTTGGTTGCTAGAAACGGTCTTTCATATGAAATTATGGGACTACAGTCAGGAGTTTGGTAATATTCAGGGACGTATTGCACCGCGGATATCACTTTTCTGGGGATTTGGAATTGTTGTTCTCGTTAAATTTATTCAACCAGGAGTGATGGGGCTAATTAATCACCTGAATGATTGGTTAGCATTAGGTATTGTTGTTGTGATGACTGCAGATTTGATTTGGACAGTTGTCGATACGGTGAAATTCCAACAAGCTGCTACTGCTTTTGAAAAATACGTTCGTGCCGAGCAAGAAAAATTACGCGAATCAGTGCGAACAGAAGTTGCTGATTTAACACAGCAAGCTGAAGTCTTTAGCAAACGTTTGGAAAATTTACGACTTCACATCAATGAAACCTTGAGAGAAAAAGAAATCGAGCCATTCCGTTTCAATCAACGTCGTATGCTTAGAAACTATAAGAATTTCCGATTAACAACAGCGCCATTCTTAAACGAAATTCGCAAACAAACAGCTGCCTTAAAAGAAAAACGTAATGAGAAAAACAATCATTAAGATAATAAAAGCACCCTAACGGTGAGAATTCATCTCGCTAGGGTGCTTTTTACGTCATGTCAATGTTTTAGTTACTATGAGGTTGGAAACGTATTTTTAGAATTGACAATGACTAGTCAAATAGCTAATTACATTACTGATTATACACGATTAATAAAGAGAAAAAAAGTTTTTTGTAACTATTTGAAAAAAAATTCTTTTAAAAAAGAGCTTGACCTGGAACGCGTTTCATAAATTATACTTTAGTCAAATCAAACAAGCGAGGTAAAAAAGATGATTAAACGTATTTTTTCAGACATGGATGGAACGCTTCTTGACAATACTGGCGCAGTTTCAGAGGAAAATGTTTCTCTGATTAAATCAGCTGGCATTCCGATGACCTTGGTATCAGCTCGTGCTCCAATGGAAATGATGGCAGCGATTAAAAAAATTAGATTTGACGGGTGCGCAAGTTAGCTTTAATGGTGGTTTGATCTATCGTGTTGAAGGTGGTCGTATCCTTCCGATTCACAGTCAACCAATAGCAAAAGGAGATGTTCATACTCTTCTTGGCGCGATTCATGAGAAATTTCCAGAGGTCAGTTTGTCATACTATGATTTGCATAAATGGTATTGTCATGAGATTGACAAAGGAATTCTCTTTGAGCAGAAGCTTACGCAACAAAAGCCGACACGAACAATGCTGCTCAGCCATTTCTTAAAACCCAAAAAAGAGATTTATAAGTTAATGATGATTGTCTTTGATGAGAAAGCGTTAACAAATCTACAAGAATTTGTGCTATCATTAGGGATAGATACGGTTGCGGTGCAGCAATCAGGAAATCATTATTTGGAAATCACTCATGCGGCGGCTAAGAAGTCAGCTGGTATTGATTATATCATGCAAAAAGAAGCTTTGAGCGAGGGAGAAACTGCGGTTTTTGGCGATGGGCACAATGATTTGCCAATGTTTGAACGGACGAGTTTTCCAATTGCAATGGCAAATGCTAGCCAGATGTGATTGCCCAAGCTAAATTTATCACATTGGTTAACCAGTGCAATGGTGTTGGTTATGGAATTCATAAATTTTTGAGGAATGTTTAAATGGTAACAATCAGAGATATTGCAGAACGAACGGGTTATTCTAAAGCGACGGTGTCACGCGTGCTTAACAATCATCCTTATGTGTCAGATGACGTGCGTCGAAAAATTCAAGCGTGATAAAAGAGCTTAATTATACGCCAAATTTGGTCGCAAAAGAATTGAGTGCTGGAAAGACTAATAAAATTGCGGTTGTTATTCCTCACAATCGTCATCCCTATTTCACTCAGCTATTGAATGGTATGCTAGATGAAAGTAAGAAAACAAACCATAGTTTGCTTTTACTACATTCGGGCTACAATGAGCTTTCGGAACGTGAGTATTTAGAACAATTGCGTGGTCGTGCTTTTGACGGGCTTATCTTTACGTCACGTGAATTGCCGATAGAGACCATTGCATCTTATGCACAATACGGTCCCATTCTTTTATGTGAGCCGATTGACAATCCTTTTTTGAAATCAGTCTATGTTGACCGCTACCAAGCTTATAATGATCTTAATGCCTATTTAGTTGAAACGGGCATTAAATCACCAGCCTATCTTTTTACGAGAGCTGATGAAGCTAGTGCGACTTATCGGACAATGGTTTCTGTTTTAGAACATTTTCCGCAATATCAAAATTCAGCTGTTTTTAGTGGCATTTCTAATTTTCAAGACGGTTATAATTGGGCAAAACAGTTTACGCAGGATTTTGATGCAATTGTGACGAATGAGGATCAAATGGCTTATGGTGTTATCAAGGCTTTTAAGGATGATGGCAGAACTTTGCCGTTGATTATCGGGCAAGAAAATCAGCATATTAGTGAGTTACTTGGGATTCCGTCAGTAGAGCATTATTCTTATGAACTGGGAAAATTAGCAGTACGTCAGATTTTGGCTGATGAAAATAATCCCCTTGCCATTCCGTCAAAATTCATTCGACGTTAGTGTCAAAAGAAATCAGAAAAATTCTCGGAGACTTGCCAATGGAAAATCAAAAAAATTGCAGAAAATCTTAATATCCTTGGTCAATTTTGTGGCAAAAGAGATGTTGAGGAACTTAATCAGAAAAACTTGCATGAAAAATATGGAATAGAAAAAGTAGATGTTATGGTTCTTTTTTGGCGGTAGCATTCTTGCTGGCGGTGATGTACTGGCTAAGGCTATCAAAGATGATATTGCAGAGCATTATATTATTGTTGGTGGTGAAGGACATACAACGGCTACCTTGAAAGAGCAGATTCACAAAGAATATCCCTTAATTGCCGTAAATAGCTTGACAGAAGCTGAACTTTTTCAACAATATCTTTTGACTGTTTATCAAATCCAAGCTGACTATCTTGAAACCAAATCAACAAACTGTGGCAATAATATCACGAATTTGCTCAAATTAATGAAGAACAAAGGCATTGCCACCAGAGTATCATTTTATGCCAAGATGCTACTATGCAATATCGTATGGAAGCAACATTACGAAAATACCTTTCAAAAGATACGGTAGTGATTAATTACGCAGCTTATCGAGCTTACCTGAATTATCAAGATAAACTCACCTACGCAACAAAGATTCATGGCATGTGGGATGTTGACCGCTATATCAATTTATTAATGGGTGAGATTCCAAGATTAACAGATAATGAATAAGGTTATGGACCAAATGGAAAGAATTTTCTAGCTCATGTGGATATTCCTAATAGAGTAGTAGCTGCTTTTGAAGCTCTAAAACCTATTTATGGCAATAACATCAGAAAAGCCAATCCCAAATATTCCTCAGTTTTATAAGTTATAAAATGTTTTAATTTTCAGAATATTTTGCTATAATAGAGCTACTTAATTGAGAGAAGGAGTTTATCATGGCAAAAACAATTCACACAGATAAAGCACCAGCGGCAATTGGACCTTATGTTCAAGGAAAGGTCGTTGGTAATTTCCTATTTGCTTCAGGTCAAGTGCCTTTGTCACCTGAAACTGGTGAAATTATCGGAACAACTATTCAAGAACAAACTAAGCAAGTTCTTAAAAATATTTCTGCTATTCTTGCGGAAGCAGGCACAGATTTTGACCATGTGGTTAAGACAACTTGTTTCCTTAGTGATATGAATGATTTTGTACCGTTTAACGACGTTTACGCTACGGCATTTAAGGCTGATTTTCCAGCACGTTCAGCAGTAGAAGTCGCTCGTTTGCCAAAAGACGTCAAAGTTGAAATCGAAGTCATTGCTTATCTTGACTAATTTTATTTTGGGCTTAAGTTTGAACTGGTAGCAGTTGATTTCTGCCTACGCTAACAAAGAAACTCCCGCTTAGTTAGAAGCTAAGCAGGAGTTTTTTGTGTTAATTAGCGCTTGTGAGTGTTGCTTTTTGCATTTTTTTGCAGTTGTCATCATCAAGCGAATGCGGTTTAATTGGTTAACTTCTGATGAACCTGGGTCGTAATCGATTGGAGTAATATTAGCAGCCTTGTATTGACGACGAAGTTCTTTAACCATACCTTTACCAACGATGTGGTTTGGTAAACAACCGAATGGTTGGAGACAGACAATATTTTTAACATCATTGTTGAGCAATTCAATCATTTCACCTGTTAGGAACCAACCTTCACCAGTGTGGTTACCAATTGAAATAATCTTAGAAGCACCTTCGGCAATGTCATAGATAGACTCAATGCCTTCAAAGCGTTTCAGATTTTCAAGGGCTTTTATTCATTGGTTTTTCAAGGAGATTAATGGCATCAATACCAAGCTTAGCGAAGCGTTTAGCTTTTTGGCTCATATTAAGCTCGTCAGCTTTCCAAATTTGGTTGAAAAGTGAATAATTCATAAACCAATAAGGTCAGGAACAACAGCTTCACCGCCTTCATTTTCAATGATAGAAACGATGTCGTTGTTAGCTGTTGGAGCGTATTTGACAAGGATTTCTCCAACGACACCGACACGAGGTTTTTGTCCGAAATCAACGGTTTCAAGGCTATCAAATTCTTTGATGATACGTTTCATGTTATGATTAAATTCAAAATATGAACCTGACATCACATTTTTACGAGCAATTTCAAGCCATTTGTCATAAAGGGCGTTAGCAGAGCCCGGAACAGCTTCGTATGGGCGAACACGATAGAGCACACGTTCGAATAAATCACCATACAAAACGCTGATGAGTAGGCGTTTGACGAATGAATAAGTGAGGCTCCAACCTGGTGTTTCTTCGGTACCTTGATTTCCCATAGAAATGGAAACCACAGGAACTTGAGGGAAGCCAGCGTCTTTCAGAGCCTTACGTAAAAGTGGTATGTAGTTCGTTGCACGGCAACCACCACCAGTTTGGGTCATCATAACGCTGGTATTATCAAGGTCATATTTGCCGCTTTGAAGAGCTTCAATCAATTGACCGATAGAAATGATAGCAGGGTAGCAGGCGTCATTATGGACGAATTTCAACCCGACTTCAACGGCTTTTCTGTCCATTGCAGGTAAAATGACAACGTTGTAGCCAGCATGTTTGAAGGCTTCTTCGATAAGACCATTTTGGTGAATTGGAGAAAGCATTGGCATAAGAAGCGTGTGTGTCTTTTTCATTTCTTTAGTAAAGACAGGTTCTTTGGGTTCTTCTTCCTCATCGAATTGGTTATCAAATTGTGGTGCTTGATTGAAAATGTGGTCAAGATTAGCTTTTTTGAATTTTTTATCACGTTCTTCAACGGCAGCTTTGAGGGAACGGAGACGAATTCGGATAGCACCGAGGTTACTACCTTCGTCAATTTTGAGTACGGTATATAGTTTGTTGTGACCACGCATGATTTCTTCGACTTGGTCAGTTGTTACCGCGTCAAGTCCGCAACCAAAGCTGTTTAGTTGAACAAGCTCAAGGTTTGGATTTTTAGAAACCACCTTGGCAGCCGCATAAAGGCGAGAATGGTAAACCCATTGGTTCACAACACGAAGTCCTGAAACTTCTTCAAGACCAGCTACCATATCTTCTGTCAAAACATGGAAGCCTTCTTGCGTGATGATATTGGCAATACCATGGTTGATTTCAGGGTCGAGGTGATATGGACGACCTGAAAGGACAATAGCCTTTTCACCTTTGAGAGCAAGAGTAGATAAGAGTTCATCAGCTTTATCTTGCAAATCTTGTTTGAAATCAGCTAGCGCTTGATAGCCATGTTCAACAGCATTTTGAATATCTTCAGCTGTAATATCTTCGTATTTGCTGAAAGCTTTAATCAATGATTTTACAACAGATTCGTGGTCAGCCAAGTTAACAAAGGGATGGAAATATTTCACCTCACCATTACGGATAGGGTCCATATTTTTTTCGATAACTTCTGGGTAACTTTGAACGATTGGGCAGTTGTAGTGATTAGGCGCTTTGCTATTTTCGATTTGTTCGTAAATAACACTGTAGAAAATAGCGTCAACTTTTCGGTCAATCAAACTTTGAATGTGTCCATGTACCATTTTGGCAGGATAACAAACGGTATCACTAGGAATAGTTTCAATCCCTTTTTCAAATAATTTTTTATCAGATTTTGGTGAAAGTTGAACACGGAAACCAAGGTCTGTTAAAATAGTGTGCCAAAGTGGGTAATTTTCATACATGTTAAGCACACGAGGAACACCGATAATGCCGTGTACAGCATCTCGTTTAGTAAGTGCTTTGAACTTAAAGAGTTTTTTATATTTATAATCAACGAGGTTTTCTTTTTGATTGCTGCGGTCAAATTTGATTTTAGTGACTTTTTCAGCTCCGCGTTCACAACGGTTACCAGTGACAAATTTTGAGCCATCGTTGAAAATCGTCACCGTCAATGCGCAGTTGTTTTCACAAAGTCCGCAACGTGTGAATTCTTTTTGGGTTGTGAAATGATCTAGTTCGTCAAGCCCCATTAAGCTTGATTTGGCACGATTATGTTCAAGTAATGTTTCGGTCATGCTTCTCTCCTTTTACTAGACTGTTGCCATTTCAACGGCAGGTGCTTGAGCGGTTTCGTCTTCGTATTTTTCTTGGGCAATAATGGCGCAGCGTAAGCTCCCATTAGACCAGCAATACTTGGACGAACAACTTCGCGTTCACTGACCAATTCAAAGGCACGGAGCACCGCTTCATTGTAGAAAGTACCGCCTTGGACAACAATTTTTTCACCTAATCTTCAGGACGTTTGAGTTTAATAACCTTATAAAGCGCATTTTTGATAACAGAATAGGAAAGTCCTGCAGAAATATCAGCAACAGTAGCGCCTTCTTTTTGCACTTGTTTGACTTTTGAGTTCATGAACACTGTACATTTTGAACCGAGGTCAACAGGGTGTTCAGCTAGTAAAGCAACTTGTGCAAAGTCTTTAACGTCGTATTTAAGTGATTTGGCAAAGGTTTCGATGAAAGAACCACAACCAGATGAACAAGCTTCGTTCAATTGAATACTTGAGAGGGCGCCGTCTTGAACGCTCATAGCTTTCATATCTTGCCCACCAATATCGAGGATGAAATCAACACCAGGTTGAAGTAATTAGCGGCTTTGAAGTGAGCAACGGTTTCGACTTCACCATAGTCAACGTGTAAGGCTGCTTTAATCAAATTTTCACCATAACCTGTTACGCAAGAGCGTGCGATAAAGGCTGTGTCTGGTAATTGGCGATAAACTTCTTTAAGAATTTCGATAACATTTTCAAGTGGTTGCCCTTGGTTGTTGCCATAGTGTTGGAATAAAATGGCACCTTCGGGATCAGTCAAGACAACCTTTGAGGTTGTTGAACCCGCATCAATTCCTAGAAAGACTGGACCAGAAGCTTTGGCAATATCTTTATATTCAACACTTGCTTCATTGTGGCGAGCGCGCCAAGCGTCTAATTCAGCTTGGTCTTTGAAAAGAACATCTAGTGTATTTTTAGGAACTAGCGATTTTGAAGTGTTATTTTCAAGGTTATGAATGATTTCTGATAGTGCTAATTGCGCTTGGTCTTCATCTAAGGCAGCTCCCATGGCAACGAAAAGTTGCGGATTTTCAGGGAAAATAACATTTTCTGGTTTAATATTGAGTGTTTCAATGAAACGTTGACGAAGTTCACTCATAAAGAACAACGGTCCGCCAAGAAAGGCAATATTTCCAGAATTTTACGCCCTGAAGCCAAACCAGCAATGGTTTGATTAACAACGGCTTGGAAAATAGAAGCCGCAATGTCCTCTTTACGAGCCCCTTCATTAATCAATGGTTGGACGTCTGTTTTGGCAAATACCCCACAACGACTGGCGATTGGGTAAATCGTTTCGTAGCCTTTGGCTAATTCATTAACGCCGTTGGCATCTGTTTTCAAAAGCTCTGCCATTTGGTCAATGAAAGCTCCTGTACCACCAGCGCATGTTCCATTCATGCGCTGTTCAAGAGCATCACCAAAGAATGTCATCTTAGCATCTTCACCACCAAGTTCGATAACAACATCGGTTTGTGGAATGAATTTTTCAACGGTAGTGGTAGCGGCAATAACTTCCTGAACAAATGGAATTTTTGCCACATCTGCCAAACCCATTCCCCCTGAACCTGTGATAGCAATACTGACTGCTTGGTCGCCGATTTCTGAAATAGCTTCCTTTAAAACTTTAATTGTTGCTGTTTTGACATCTGAAAAGTGACGTTCATAACGTGAGAATAATAATTGATAGTTATCGTCGAAGATGACAACTTTAACAGTTGTCGATCCGACATCTATACCTGCTTTATTACATATAATAAAATACTAAAAGTGTTAGAGGGCGGTGGGAGTGAGATGAAAATCGAATTTCTTAGAAAATTTTCCCCTTATCCACGCAAATAGGTCTTTAACACTATTTTTTCCTTTCTTTGTTTTACCTAACACAGTGTTACATTGCCAACAATCTGTTGCTTATTCAACAAACCGTTTGCTATAATAGTATTATAGAATACTTATTGTCAAATTCAATCGCTAATTTTTTAAGTTGTGTTGTTTAAACAACACATGTTCAACAAACTGTTGTTTATCTTGGAGGAATAAACTAATGAAATTTACAGATATTCGTTATTTAAGAACTGAGAAATTGATTTTTGATGCTTTTGCCAAACTACTCAGCGAAAAACCTTACGAAAAAATTACAGTGCAAGATATTGCTGACGAAGCGATGATTAACCGTGCTACTTTTTATGCTCATTATGCTGATAAAGATGAATTACAGAAAGGAATTCAACAGCAGGTGTTGGGAGAAATGTCTGCGATGATTGATGGTGCCCAAATAACAAATGGTAATCGTGTGAAGGTAAAAAGAGCTGAAAAACTACTAGCTGATTTTTACCATGATTTGGAGAAAAATTCCGCTATTGCTAAAATAGTTTTGCGCAGTATTTCACAGGAAATCATGCAAGAAAAATTTGGTACTTTGTTACACGAAAAAATATGATCATCTGCTTGCTAAGCTGAATGTTACAGAATCTGGCGAGCAGGTTCCGACAGAATTTATCGTTGCCTACCTAACCAGTATCTTCACAGGAACCTTGTTATGGTGGATAAAATCAGATTTTGCTATGCCAGCTAAGGAATTGGCACGTTTGGTACTTACACTTATTAGTAATGGTCACTTAACCGTCATGGGAGTCATTATTGATCGGGAGGACTAACACAAAAAGCTGA
>ENA-OPZM01000371-OPZM01000371.1-human-gut-metagenome-genome-assembly--contig:-NODE-371-length-19766-cov-1.510057_pt1 | contig 19766 bp, 29 predicted proteins | sample MGYA00242478_ERZ504493 | MGnify/ENA primary metagenome ERZ504493 (study PRJEB26092, sample SAMD00036227) | human gut metagenome | host: Homo sapiens | study: EMG produced TPA metagenomics assembly of...
GTCCCGGAACGGATATTTTTCTGCTGCTCACCGCCAAATACAATAGGCTGAATCTTCACATGTCCGCCAATATAAAGAGCCCCGATCCCCTTTGGTCCGTGAATCTTATGCCCGCTTAAGGACAACAGATCAACTTTCAGCCGTTTCGGATAAATCCGGTACTTTCCGAAGCCCTGTACGGCGTCCACGTGGAATAAGATTTCCTTATTGTATGCTTTCACAAGACTGGCCGCTTCCTGTACCGGCTGGACAGATCCCACTTCATTATTTACATACATCATGGACACCAGAATGGTTTCCTCACAGAGCGCTTCTTTTAACGCCTGCAGGCTTGCCCTTCCATAGCGGTCCACGGGAAGGAATGTCACACGAAACCCTTCATCCTCCAGATAATGCATGGTATTTAAGATTGCCGGATGTTCGATGGATGTTGTGATCAGGTGCTTTCCCCGCCGCATATTTGCCCGGGCCGCACCGATCAGGGCCAGGTTGTCACTTTTCTGTGCCGCCTGATGTAAAAAAGATCTCTTTTTCTTCCACCTTCAAAAGCTTTGCCAGCCGTTCCTTTGCTTCCTTCACATATTTCTCCGCCTCTACACCCTTCCGGTGCATAGAGGAGGGATTCCCGTAATCCTGGCACATCACCTTACGCACCAGGTCTCCTACCTGCGGATAAGCCATGGTCGTCGCCGAATTGTCCAGATATATTTCTTTCATACTTTCACTTCCTGCTCAAATTTCTTCTCATTACCAGAGTATGTTCCTATGACTCCAAATGGTACATCAGGACCGACAGCACCGCCAGTCCCGCCGTCTCTGTCCGGAGGATCCTTCTCCCAAGAGTCAGCCTTTGCACCGCTTGCTAAAGCCAGGTCTACCTCTTCTCTTTCAAAACCGCCTTCCGGACCGATGAAGATGCCCACCGACTGCCCAGGCCGGATCGCTTCTATCACAGAGCGGGTGTACTCCATGCCTTCCGCCAGTTCATATGGAATCAGGCAGACATCCAGCTCCCCGGCAAGTTCCAGCGCCGAAGGAAACGGCATCACATCCGCTACTTTCGGGATATAGCCTCTCCCGGCCTGCTTTGCCGCGCTCTCTGCGATCTGCTGCCACCGCTGTACCTTTTTTGTCGCCTTTTTATCGTCCAGCTTCACCACGCAGCGCTTTGTCTCCACCGGGATCACCTGACAGACGCCCAGCTCCACTGCTTTCTGTACAATCAGTTCCATCTTGTCCTGCTTTGGCAATCCCTGAAAAAGATAGATCTTCGACGGAAGCTCTGTATCCACATCCCCGGCTTCCAGGATCTCAAGGACAGCTCTCCCGGCAGGTATTCCTTTACCGCACACCGGTACTGCCGGTTATCCCCGTCGCTTACCATCACTTCTTCCCCGGTCTTAAGCCGGAGTACATTTTTCATATGGTTGACGTCCGAACCCTCAATATAGATTTCCTGTTCCCCCACCTGACCGGGAGTTACAAAAAAACGCTGCATAGTTTTCTCCTTCTTGGTTATCTGGCTTTCTGGCTGTCACGCTGGCCCATTCTCCCTGATGGTGGATCTCCAGGACTTCCATCCGCAGCCTTTACTGCCTCTGCCACCAGTTCTTCTTTTCCTTCAATGATGCCGCTGGTAATATAAATGCCGCCTTTTTTCAGGTGATGTACGATCACCGGCGTAAGCGGAACCAGCACGTCTGCCAGGATATTGGCCGCCACAATGTCATAGGCTTCATAGCCAACCTGTTCCTGTACCTCTTTTGTATCAATAATGTTTCCGATCATGACCTCGTACTGGTCTTCCGAAATTCCATTGGCTTTCATATTTTCATGGGTAGCGTCAATGGCACAGGGATCCAGATCTGTTCCCACCGAATACTTCGCTCCGAACTTTAATGCCAGCATGCCCAGGATGCCGCTGCCGCAGCCCACATCCAGGATTTTCGTATCCCGGGTCACATATTTTTTAAGCTCCCGGATGCAAAGCTGTGTCGTCTCATGCATCCCTGTCCCGAATGCGGTCCCCGGATCGATATGGATCACCAGCTTGCTTTTATCCTTTTCCTCCACCTGCTCCCAGGAGGGGATTACCAGAATATCATCGATATAGAACTGGTGGAAATACTGCTTCCAGTTATTTACCCAGTCCACATCCTCTGTCTGGGATTCCTCTATGGTGCACTCTCCCACGTTCACGTAGGCGCGCATCTCCCTCCAGTTCTTTTTTGTACCTTTTCCCAGCATTTCTGCCGGATCCTCTTCTTCCTCCAGGTAAAACGTCAGAAATGCCGTACCATCATCCTCCGGCATCTGGGGCAGGATGTCCACAAACATCTGCTCCTTGTCCTGGCTGGTAAGAGGCACTTTGTCCTCGATTTCTACCCCCTGGATCCCCAGGTCCATCAGCATACTGCTGACAATATCTTCTGCCTCTGTCGTCGTTTTCAGGCGAAACTTATTCCATTTCATCGGATGAAACCCTCCTTATAAAATTCCCAGATGCTCCAGCAGGATCTTCACCCCGATCAGGATCAGGATGACGCCCCCGAAAAGCTCTGCCTTCGATTTAAATCTTGTCCCGAATATATGTCCTATTTTAACACCTGCCATCGACAAAGTAAACGTGATCACACCGATAAAACAGACAGCCGGAACGATATTGACCTTAAGAAAGGCAAAGGTCACGCCCACGGCAAGAGCATCAATGCTGGTGGCCACAGCAAGAGCCAGCATCCCCCGGACATCCAGAGAACCGCTTGTGGTCTCACATTCCTCAGGGCCACAGGCTCCCGTATCATATTGCCGCCGATGATGGAAAGCAGGACAAATGCGATCCAGTGATCCACCGAAGTAATCACATTCCGGAACTGCACTCCCAGAAAATATCCGATAAGCGGCATCAAAGCTGAAATCCTCCGAAATAGATTCCCACGATCCCTGCCTTAAGAGGCGTACACTGCTTCATGGCAAGGCCCTTACAGACGGACACCGCAAAAGCGTCCATCGAAAGTCCCACTGCAATCAGAAAAAGCTCAATCCATCCCATTTTCTTACACTCCCTGGCTCCACTCTTTTTCCCGGAATCCCACCAGGACTTTATCCTCAGTCACCAGGATCGGCCGCTTTACCAGCATCCCGTCTGTCGCAAGAAGATCATATTGCTCTTCCTCCGTCATTTCCGGAAGCTTATCCTTCAGCTTCATTTCTTTATAGAGATTGCCGCTGGTGTTGAAAAAGCGCTTCAATGGGAGCCCGCTTTTCTGGTGCCACTCTTTTAACTCCTCTTTAGAAGGGTTCTGAAGTTTAATGTCTCGTTTTTCAAACTCCAGCCCCTGGTCCTGAAGCCACTTTTCTGCTTTCTTACAGGTCGTACATTTCGGATAACACACAAATAACATCTTTTTTCCTCGCTTTCGTTGTTTTGTTAAAATACTGTTAAGGTGCCGGCGTGATCACCAGCCTCTACCTTCTTATCAGCTTTCCCGCGGTCATCATCTGGAAAATATACCGGAAGCTCCGCTATGGATATAAATTAACTCAATAGTCCGCTTAGATCCTCAAGGATTTCCTGCTGCTGCCCATCGGACAGCAGTTTTTTATTATATCGGTAATAGAGGTCGCAGTCATTTTCCTTTAAAAACCGGATACTGGCAGCACTGGTATTCAACTCCGTGACAAATACCACCATTTCCTGACTGTCTCCGAAGGCTTCCTCCATAAAACGGAAGCCATTGTTCAGCGCTTCCAGCGTCTCTTCCGTCACAGCTTCCAGCATCTTTGTCTCCCCGGCAAATTCCTCCCGCACCCTCGCAAACCCGGCACTGCCTTCAAGATGCTCCGCCCGGACTAACAGAAGATAGTCCCTGAACCTGCCTAAAACCTCCTGCCACATTTTATCCTCATCCTTGTTCAACAGCTCGGCTCTGCGAAGCTTTTCATAGTCCGCCTCAGCTTTCCCGGCCACCTCTTCCAGCTGGCAGCTTTCCTTATATTGCTTCAGGTAATCATAGAGAAGCTCCGTAAAGCTTTCTCTCTGTCCCCAGGATAAAAATCTGTCGTTCAGCTGGCTAAGAAGAAGGCTTACCACACTGAGCCTCTCGTCAAAGGCCGCATAATTAAGCTTTTCCAGCGTCTCTTTTTCCCATTTCCCTTCCAGGATCCCGTCAAAGCCGTAATCCTTCCGGTACTTTTTGTATAACTCCAGGTAGACGGCAAAATCTTTTGCAATCTTCCAGTGCTGGATGTACTGATGTACAACCTCCTGATCCGCCTGTTTTCCAAGCGCTTCATAGGACTTCAGAAGCCAGGACAGGTCCTCCCAGCCTCTGGCCGTGGCAAATTCTTTTCCGTCCACCGTCGTCTCCATACGGTAGAAAAATCCCTGCGGATTTCCAGATATGCAAGAATGGCAGGATGGATCCGGACTTGTCCGGCATATTCTTTCCACACCTCATAATTTTCTTCTACATCAATTTTCTTGATCCGGTCCAGGGTCACCACGTCAAATTCCCGGACAGATCTGTTATACTCCGGAGGGTTACCTGCTGCCACGATCACCCAGCCTTCCGGCAGCTTCTGGTTTCCAAAAGTCTTACACTGCAAAAACTGCAGCAATTGTTGGCGCCAGTGTTTCGGATACACAATTGATCTCATCAATGAACAGGATTCCCTCTCTAAGACCGGTCTCCTCCATTTTATCGTACACCGAAGCAATGATCTCGCTCATGGTATACTCTGTTACCGAAACCTTCCTGCCCTCGTACTCTTTCTCCCGGATAAACGGCAGCCCTACCGCACTCTGTCTGGTGTGATGGGTGATCGTATAAGAGACCAGACCGATCCCGCACTCTCTGGCCGCCTGCTCCATGATCTGTGTTTTCCCGATCCCCGGCGGCCCCATCAGCAGGATGGGACGCTGGCGGACATGGGGCATCACATAATTACCTGCCGCATCCTTTTTCAGATAGCTTCAATGGAGTCCTTGATCTCCTGTTTCGCCCGTTTAATATGCATAATCTTCTTCCTCCAGTATCAGTTTCATCGCCCAGGAGGGAACCTGGGTATCCTCATAATCTTCTTTCATAAATACAAACGCTGTCTCATAGGCGGTTTTTTCGCCGGGTAGATTCCCTTGCCGTCAGTAAAGTACAAAAGCCCTTTTAAGTTTGAGAACACATGCTCTCTCATCAACTCCTCCACATAGATAAAGGCCGGTCTGAAATCTGTACCGCCCTCCCCCTTCAGTGTCAGATTCTCCATGTAATCTTTCAGCTCCTCCTCGCAGGTAATCTTCTGATCTGTCTGTACCTGGTCATCGCATTGGATCACATGAATATTGATCTTGCGGAAAAAGCTTTCATTTTCACTCAGTACCCCATAGGTTTCCTCCAGGAAATGCCGCACCAGTTCTCCGGAACAAGACATAGAAGTATCGATCACGATAACAAACTCCTCGATCTTCTGTGTCTCTTTCCATTCCTGCGGCTCAATAAGCGGCATATTTCCATACAGCGAAAGCCCATAGCAGTAAAAGGAATAGTCAAATGCATCCTCGTCAATCTTCAGTTCTTCCCGCAGAACCGAAAACTTCCGGAGAAACTGGCGGTAGTCATAACGCGCCCGGTTCTCTACCGCAGCCTGTCCCAGAAAATGTCCGGCCTGTTCTGAAGCTTCTTTGGAAAAGGTCTCCATATCAGTCTCCATCTGCTCACTGATCTTCCTCCACTGATTCTCAATCTGCTCCTGCTTCTTTCTGTCCTCATCCTTCGGCCAGTAACTGTGGTCATCCAGCGGAATTCCTGCCTGAGACGAATGATTTCCGTTTCCGAAAGTTCCCACTCCTGCAGGCTTTTGTAAATCCGCTCTGCCGTCAGCACCGGATGCCTGGCATTAAGCTTCCGATAAGTTTCTCTCCTTAGAAAGGAACGGCTCTTTTGCACTGCCCTGTGCTTCAGCCCGTCAATGATGGATTCTACCGCAATATCACAGGCCAGCCAGTAAATCTCCTCATCCTTCCCCTTCCTCCGGATCATATGGCGGAAAATTCCATGCAGGATCTCATGAAGATAGAGGCGCTGCACCAGAACCGGATCCCTTTGGTATATCCTTCCCAACCCTTCCGGACAATAGTAAAGGACCAGTCCGTCCGTACCCATTATTTCCGCATCCGGATCTGGCACAAAAAAACAGACTGCAGAGTGCCACGTCCAGAAAACGCATCTTCAGATACAATGCACTTCGTGATGCCTTTAGAATCTTTTCTCCTACTGCTGCAAGCTGCTCCTCCCGCCGCTGCGCACCCTGGTCTGTCATCTGACCGTTCACTTTATATTTTTCCATTCTATAACTCAAACCTCTGCTTTTTTTCTCTTGGGAAAAGGCGGCGCTTTTCCTCCATCAGGAAACTGAAAAGCTCTGTTTCTCCCCTTGCAGCCGCTTTTTCCAAAGCATGCTCCATTGCTTCGCCCGTCCAGTACGGCTGTCTTAAAAGGAACCGGATTCCCTCGCTGTCATCCGCTTCAAAAAGCACATCCGCGGCATCCGTCAGATGCTCCTTCATATATCCTTCATAAGCTGCTCTTGCATTTTCTGAGAGTCCAAACGGAAACCGAAGCCGGTTCAGGGAAAGCTCTGCCGTGACAGCAGGCGCTTCTTCTGCCTCCGCCCGGAAAAAAATCTCGTCATATTTCTTATAATCAAGCTTCCGGTCATAAAAGCACTGCCTGTAATATCCGCCTGCCCCATGATGGTGAGTCACCAGGATCCTGGCCGGCGTATTTTCCACTGCCTCTTCGTAGTGCTCCGGAAACAGGATTCTTACCTCCTGCTCTTTCCCGTCCAAATGATAAAAAAGCCGGGTCTTAATTCCAAACCGGATTTCATCCAGGATAGACTTCAAACAGCTTTTTTCACCTTCCATAAGCTCCATCTCTACCTGTCGGACCTGGCATCCGCTTAAAGCGCCTCCCCCGATCTCCGGAAGGCTGTCGCTTAAGATCAGCTTTTCCAGGCTTTTGCACCGGTAAAAAGCATAGCGCTCCACCTCCTGCAGATGCATTGGGAGCCAGGCCATGGTAATCTTCTTTCTTGCAAACGCATATGCGCCGATCCCGGTCACCGGCTCCCCCTCTATCTCGTCAGGCAGGATCAGCTCTTCATCTCCTCCGCTGTATCCGGTCAGATAAATCCCCTGTTCCCTTTTCTCCCATGCCACTCCCTGGCTGATCTCACTTTGTCGCTTTTCCCACATGAGGCTAATAGTATCCTTTCCACAGATTCAGATACATGTGCAGATTGGTCTCCCAGTAAAGAGAAAGCGTCTCCTTAAGCTCTGCCTTCCGGCTCTTTTGCCCGGACCATAACATAGGTAAGCCCGGCCCGCCTTGCATAATGGTCTGCCTTTCTCAGATGCCAGCCGCTGGTCACCACGGCACAGTCAGAAAATCCACAGTTCTTCATCACTCTTGCTGCATTTTTCAGGTTGCGGTAGGTGCAGTCCGCCTTTTTTTCTTCCACAATATATTGCTCCGGAACACCAAGCTCCATCGCATACCGCTTCATAACCTCTGCTTCCACGTAGCATTCTTCACCGCTCCGCCAGACATCAGGAGATATTCTACGGCGGGCTTTCCAAAGCTTCACCGCCTTCTCTACGGCATTTCATGACCTGGGACGGACTTCCGCCTTCTTCCGCATGATAGCCGCATACCACAGCACAGTCATAGGTATCCTGCTCCCACCGCTTTTTAGGCCCCGGGAATAGGATCCTGAATATCAGAAGATTAACCCCGAGAAAGCCAAGGAGCAGTCCTACGCATCCCAGGATCCATTCTTTGATTCGTTTCATAAATGCTCCTCTCTTTTAACCATAATAGTAGCTCCGTTTATTTTACCCTTTTACAGTCAAGATTGCAACCCGAGGCCATATACATAGAAAAAAGAACAACTGGAGTTTTTATGTCCTTTTCCAAAAAGATGCTGAAAGCCGCCGCAGTCTTCCTGCTTTTTTCCCTTTGCTTCCTGGGCGGCAGGACGGTCTCCTGGCTCCTTTCTACCCAGAAGAAGCCGCCGCTTCTTCCTCTCTCCTTTTCTCTTCAGAAAACTGGGGACTAAGCTACCCTGAAGAAGGCAAACTTCCCACCGGCAACGCCTCCATTGAAGAACTGGCGGCTCATCATGCCTACTATGCCGAAAACACAGAAGAGAAGGTTCTGTATCTTACCTTTGACTGCGGATATGAGAATGGTTTTACAGCTGCGATCCTTGACACTCTGAAAGAGAAAAAGGTGCCTGCCGCTTTTTTCGTTACCGGTGATTTTCTGGATGCCGCTCCGGACATGATCAAACGAATGACAAAAGAAGGCCACATTGTGGGGAACCACACAGAACACCATCCGGATATGTCCGCGATCTCATCTCTGTCGGCATTCCAGCAGGAGCTTTCCGCCGTAGAAGCATCCTATGCCAAGATCACAGGCGAATCTCTGCCAGCCTACTACCGGCCTCCGCAGGGAAAATATAGCCCGGAAAATCTGAAAACAGGCCGACGAACTGGGATACGCCACCATTTTCTGGAGTCTTGCCTATGTGGACTGGAATCAGGATGACCAGCCCACCAAAGAAGAAGCCTTTGAGAAGCTTCTCGGCCGCATCCATCCTGGCGCTGTCGTCCTTCTCCACTCTACCTCCGAGGCCAATGCCTCCTATCTGGGAGAACTGCTGGATCAGTGGAAGGCTCTTGGCTATCGCTTCGGAACGCTCGATGAGTTGACCGGGCAGGATCTCTCTTCTGATGATCCAAAGGCCGATCCCGGTGGCTTCGTCGATGTATGACCTTTCTAAAATAACATGACCCGGCAGCTGTAACCAGCCTGCCGGGTCGTTATAGGGCGATTTGTTTTTTATTCCACCGTTACAGATTTGGCCAGATTCCTCGGCTTATCCACGTCACAGCCCCGCCCGATGGATATATAATAAGCAAACAGCTGCAGCGGGATGATCGCCAGCGAATTGGTAAAATATTTGTTAGTCTCCGGGATATAGATCACATAATCCGCCGCCCGTTCTACTTCTGTGTTTCCTTCCACTGTTACCGCCATCACAAAAGCTCCTCTGGTGCGGACCTCTACCATGTTGCTGATCATTTTCTTGTACAGGTTCTCCTGCGTCAGCACTGCCGCTACCAGAGTTCCTTCCTCGATCAGGGATATGGTGCCGTGCTTAAGCTCTCCGGCTGCGTATGCCTCGGAATGAATATAGGAAATTTCCTTCAGCTTCAGGGAGCCTTCCATGGAAATGGCGTGATCCACGCCCCTGCCAATGAAGAACACATCTTTTGCAGCCAGATAACGGTTTGCAAATCTCTGAATATTTTCCTGGTTATTTAGAAGCATCTCCACCTGTGCCGGCAGCGCCTCCATGTCATTCAGCATTTCCGCCAGCCCCTCGTCGCTAAGCTCCCCTCTCACATGGCAAATTTCATAGCCAGAAGATAAAGGGCAATCAGCTGTGCAGAATATGCCTTTGTCGTTGCCACCGCGATCTCCGGGCCTGCCCAGGTATACATGACGTTATCTGCCTCTCTGGCAATGGAGCTTCCCACTACATTGACTATGCCAAGTACTCTGGCTCCCCGCTTCTTGGATTCTCTGAGGGCCGCCAGAGTATCCGCCGTCTCGCCGGACTGGCTGATCACGATCACCAGGTCCCGTCATCCAGGATCGGATCCCTGTAGCGGAATTCTGAAGCCAGATCCACATCCACCTGGATCCTTGCCAGACCTTCAAAAATGTATTTGCTGGTATGTCCGGCATGGGCTGCCGAACCACAGGCAACTACCATGATCTTCCGGATCTTCCGGATCTCTTCGTTGCTCATCACAAGCTCCTCGATTACGATCTGTCCGTCCCGGATCCTCGGAGAAAAGGTATCTGTAATTGCTTTTGGCTGTTCGTACATTTCCTTTAACATGAAATGCTCATATCCGCCTTTTTCTGCCGCATTTACATCCCAGTCAATATGAACAGCTTTCTTTTCGATAGGTTCCTCGTCTACAGTAAAGAAATCCATTCCTTCTGCTGTCATGCGGACAATCTCTTCATTTTCGATGAATACCACGTCCCGGGTATATCTTAAAACTGCCGGTACATCCGACGCCAGTATACTTCCTCCGTCGGTATGTCCTACGATCAGCGGGCTGTCCTTACGGACCGCATACAATTCCTCCGGATGATCCTTGAAGATAATTCCCAGCGCATAGGATCCTTCCATCCGGTGCATGATCTTTGTCATCGCCTCCAGCGGATTCCCTTTATAGTAATAGTCCAGGAGGTGGGCGATCACCTCTGTATCCGTCTCTGATACAAACTGATATCCATGCTTTTCCAGCTTCTTTTTCAGCTTCAGATAGTTTTCAATGATCCCATTATGCACTACCACAATACTTCTATCTTCATTTGTCTGAGGATGTGCATTAATGTCTGATGGCGACCCGTGGGTTGCCCAACGTGTATGGCCGATCCCCAGAGTCCCCGGAAGACTTTCTCCTCCATGTGTCAGCTCGCTTAATACCTTAAGCCGTCCTTTCGATTTTACAACTTCTATTTCTTCACCGTTGTAAACTGCTATACCTGCCGAATCATATCCGCGGTATTCCAGCTTGGAAAGTCCGTCCAGAAGGATCGGCGCTGCCTGCATATTTCCGATATAACCTACAATTCCACACATAGTCTGATGCTCCTTATGATTGTTTTCATTTGCACAAATTGCTGATTTTTTTGCACTATCAAATCATATTGTATCAGATCGCAGACCATCTGTAAAGAAAAAGAGGATGTCACAAAGACATCCTCTCTGATGAATCGTCCCGATTCACTCTATTAATCCAGGTCAATAAAGTCTACCTTAAAGGTATCATCCGGTTCCATATGGCTTCTTTTTTTCTTGGGCTGTCTGCTGAGCAGTTCATCCAGATCGTCGATCATTTCATCTGCTTCATCCTCTTCATACTCATCAAACTCGTCCTCGTCTAAATCTTCCATCTCCATGGTACCGTAATCATCAAATTCCTCTTCTTCGTAATCCTCGAAATCGTCAAAATCGTCCTCATCAAGGTCGATCTGTGCCGTCTGCGCCGGCTTTCTTACTGCCGGACCGCCCTTCGGGCCTCCCTTGACTGCAGCAGTTTTTTTCTTTCCTTTAGAAGGCTTGGCGGCTTCCTCTTCATCCAGGTCAATGCCATACTCATCGTAGAGATCGTCAAGCTCCAGATCACGATGGCGCAGCTTCACCGCCGTTACGATCAGCACGATCAGAAGGATCAGGAATACTACCGCCGCAATGATCACGATGATATCCAGGAAATTGCTGATAAAATCAAGGGATCCTGCCCCAAAAGGCCGCCTGCGGAAGAGCCGCTTTCCTCTTCGGAAGAAGCTGCTGTATTCTCCACATACCGCTGGTAAGTCCCATCCACGGTATCATATTGATATAAGCCTTTCTGCCCGTCTGCATTCAGTGCATAGACAACATAGTAATCTGCGTTATCTGTATTCTGCCAGACCGGAAATTCTTTACCGTTCAGGGTCAGTGTAGTCTCCTGATACGCACTTGGAAGACTGACGCTTCCGTCATCCTGCAAAAGGACGATGTATCGGTCCTGAGAAAGTTCTACCTGTTCAAAAGGTGAAAACGTTCCATTTTCATTATCATACAAAAAGAAATCTGACTCTCACTGTCGGCAGCTGTCAAATAAAAAGCAGTCTGTCCGCCGGCCTCCTGTGTAACAACTTCACAGGATGTTCCTTCATACTGTGTTTCGCCCTTTGTAAAACCAGTCGGGATCAGTGCCTCTGAAAAACCGCCTGTGATCGTATACTGCACCCCGTTTACTTCCACTTGCGGTCCGTTTCCAGAGGATTCCGTGGAAGACGCACCATCCTCCTCTGTAATCAGCGATGGATCGCCGGGGCCGATCGTCACCGCCGAGCTTCCATTCGTAATATCCAGAGCAACTCCGGTCGCATCTGTTCCCGAAGACTGGGACACCTGAATGTTCGTCGTTCCCTCTGCTAATGCCTGAAAGGTCAGTGTAAAAGATGCCTCTGTGGCACTCCCTCCGTTTCCGGAGATCGTCACGGTACCGTCACCGCCTGTAGCGCTGTCGCCACTGACGAACCTGAGCTTACTGGAATCATAAGTAAGCGTGGCCTCCAGCGAATCCATCAGCACCGGTGCTGTAAATTTCGCAGTCACCTCTACTTCCGCTCCCACCGTCGTTGAGGGATCTGTAAACCGAAGTTCCGCTGAAGCCGCATGTGTCACCAACGATATGCATGGGACGAACAAACACACTATCGCAAGGGCCGCAAGGCTTTTTTAATTCTTCTCATGTGCCTTACCTCATTTTCTTATTTATAATAATTACATTTATTGCTTTTATCCCACCGGTGCAGTGCCGTCTCCTGTACCGCTTCCGTCGCCTGTTCCGGTTCCGCCGCCTGTATCTGTACCACTTCCGCTGCCTGTTCCATCTCCGCCTGTTCCGGTTCCGCCGCCTGTATCCGTACCAGTGCGCCTCCGGTTCCGGTTCCGCCAGTCCAGTCAGTGCCGCCTCCTGTACCAGTTCCGCCGGTCCAGTCAGTTCCGCCTCCCGTACTGTTGGACCAATCTGTCGTCCCGGTACTGTTACTGGTTCCGCCGCTATAATCGTAAGTCTCTTCCTCTTCTACATAGCTATCGCTGGTTGCCCGGTCTGCTGCCCGCACACTTATACCGCTTTCAATTTCCTGGACAGTACTTGAGACTGCGTAACCGTCATTTCCAAACAAGAACTGGTGAAGCGCCTGCACACTCTGACTTAACGAAGTCGGAATAACAACACTTCCCACTTCATTTAATGTGTCTGTCGTATTATCTTCCGGAAAGCCCATCGTCTCTCCCACCTTATATTCTGTCAGATCCGCTGCGTAGGAGATCATTTCTGTCAAGGTAAAATTCGTCGAGATCTGCGGGAAGACTGGTCAATAATCTTGTTAATGGTGCTTACGCTCATAGACTGAGCCTTCTCCCCGATCAGCTGAAGAACAGTCCTTTGCCGTTCAGCTCTGGTAAAATCACCGCCTGCGGTGTAACGGATCCTCGCATAGGATACCGCCTGCACACCATTCAAATGATAATCGCCCTCCACTTCAGGTTCGATCCGTTCATAATCCCTTCCTGTCACTTTTGAAGTCTCCACACAGTAATTGTTCATGTGGACAACTTCTTCTTCCGTCAAATGAAGATCCAGACCATCCAGGGCATCGATCACGTCAACCAATGCGTTAAAATTAACGGTTACATATTTTTCAATATTCATGTCCAGATTCCGGTTCAGCATAGAGATCGCCGCCTCAGGACCTCCGAAAGAATAAGCCGCGTTAGCTTTATTAAAGCTTCCGTCATCCAGCTCTAATAAGGTGTCCCGATACACCGAAACAAGTTTTACCTCTTTCGTCTCACGATTCAGGCTTGCAATCATAATCGTATCACTGCGGTTTCCTTTTCCCAGATCGTTTTCCCGGGAATCAAGACCGAACAAGGCAACATTCACATATCCTGTCTCATGCTCTACTTCTTCAGAAATATTCAACTTTTCTGCATCTAACTGCGTAGTTTCTATCTTACTCATTTTGCTGGCCAAAATCACAGTGCCGATCGCCAAAACAGCTAGTAAAGTAGAACTCAAGATAACAGCAATCTTTTTACCTAATGACCAGGAAGCGAAGCCTCTTTTTTCTTCTTCGCCCTCTTCGATACCGGGGTTTTCTTGCCATGGTCTGTTTCCTTTCCTTTGTATAACTTTCATTTCACAAAATAATCCGTTTACCATAATACCCTATTTTCCGTGAAAATTCAACACTAAACAGCGCTAAACCGACTCTTTCTCCTGCCAATATCTCGGATTCATGCTGCATTTTTTCACAATCGCAAGGGGTAGCTTTTTATAATTTTTTCCCAACAGATATCCTAGATATTTTGCTGCCGAATCCAGAACAAACGGCACCATCATCCACGGGGTATGGTTTCTGATCAGAAAACGAATCCCTCTCTTTACCATTTTGATCCCCTCTTGTTCTGATTTGATTCCCGCAAATACTTCCGGATGCTCCTTCTGAGACACCGCAATATCGAAATTTCTGGAAACTGCTGCCGCCTGGTATAATTATGAGAGTGGATAACTTTTGCATCCCCCGCATAAGCCACTTTATATCCCTGCCGGATACACTTTGCCGCATACAGCATATCCTCGTTAAAAATTGTTTTTTTCTCAAACCCGCCTGTTTTTACATATATCTCTCTATTATACGCCGCGCACACATTAGAACAGAAATATGTCTTTATCCCCAGAGTGTCAAGATCTTCACTGGATTTCACTCTGCTGGCCGCAGGATAGTTGAAGCTTCGGGTATACCGTTCCAGCAGCTTGCATTCTGTTTTCGGCATCTGCCTTGCATAGGACACCGCTATATCTTCATCCGCCAGAGGCGGATCAGATTTTCAATCAGATATTCATTCTCCGGGACTGCATCCTGAGTCATACAGACGATGATTTTACCCGTTGATTTCTGCATTGCCCGGTCTCTTGTTCCGCCATGATCATACTCCTGTGGGGAAATTTCCTCTACCACCGTATGAAAACGGAACGAGGCACCAAGAGAAAGCTTCTCCTCTTCTCTGGTATGCATGATAAATACATTCCGAACGGAAACAGTCTGTCTGTCAAGCCAATACAGCAGCTTCTCAAGTTCCTTCCCAGGACGATATACCGGTATTACCACATCAACGCTCTGGTCAATATCCATAGCCGTTATCCTCCGTACTTTCCGATCCGCTTTCCTGTGTCGTGCTATCAGATGTCACTTCCGGATAAATCCCTGTAATATACGCAATATTATCGCTGATACTGGTTAATTTTTCAGTAGGAGTATACTCTTCATCCGGAAACAAAAATTCATGAAGCTGGATCACATTATTTTCCAATCCCACAGGAACCACATAGGAACCACTGTACCCCGGAACGGACTCCGGCGTTGCCGAATCAAACGGAAAGCCCTTACTGTCGCCAAGTGTATAATCGAACACGCCAACCGCCATCTGAAGAATCTCCGATGCACTTAAGCTTGTGGATACCTCTGGAAGTACTGCGTCTATGATCTCATTGATTTTTACGATTCCTGCATCCTTCGCTTTTTCTACTACCTTTTCAATCAAGAGTCTCTGCCGTTCAGTCCTGGTAAAATCGCCTCCGGCCGTATACCGGATCCGGGCATAGGATACCGCCTGTACACCATTCAGGTGATAGGTGCCTCCGACTTCGGGTTCAATCCTTTCATATGATTTTCCCGTAACTTCCGAAGTTTCCACACAATAATTATTCATATGGACAACTTCTTCATCCGTCAGCTCAATGTCAACACCATCTAATGCATCCACAACATCAGCCATCGCAAGGAAATTCACGCTGACATAGTCTTCAATATCCAGATCCAGATTCCGGTTCAGCATATTGACTGCTTCTTCCGGCCCTCCCTGTGCATAGGCGACATTTGCTTTATCATAATGCTGCCCTTCCTGCTCCAGCATAGTGTCTCTGTAGACAGATACCAGCTTTACTTCCTTTGTTTCATTATTCAGACTTGCAACTATGATCGTATCACTTCGGACCGGCTCTCCGTTCTCAGCCGCTCCTTCCCGGCTGTCTGTTCCAAAAAGTGCAATATTGGTATATCCCTCCTGGGTCCATCCATTATTATCTACATTCAGCGATAAATGATTCAGGCTTCCCAGTTTAAAAATCCCGTACGCAACTACACTTAGAGCTGCAAGGATAATCACTTCTATCACAAGCACCAGGATCCTTCTTCGCTTTCTTTTCCGACGCTTTCTCAGTATTTCTTCTCGTTTTGCCAAATCTGCTCTTTTACTGCGCTTTTTTTCATCTCGTCCCCTTTGTATGCTAATAGGCGTTCTTGTTAATAAAACCCTTAAAAAATGTCAGAATGATAATTTTAATATCTAATCCCAACGTCCAGTTTCAATATAATAAAGATCGTGCTCAATCCTTTTATATATCGAAGTATCTCCCCGATATCCATTAACCTGTGCCCATCCGGTCATCCCCGGACGGACCTGATGCTTGATCATATACGCGGGATCTCTTCTTTAAATTTTTCCACAAACTGCGGCCGTTCCGGCCTGGGCCCCACCAGACTCATACTACCTTTGAGCACATTAAAAAGCTGTGGAAGTTCATCGATACTTGTTTTCCGGATAAACTTCCCAACCGCAGTGACTCTTGGATCATTCTGTGTGGTCCATTCCCCTTTTTCTGTCTCTTCACTCTGTACTACCATAGAGCGGAACTTATACATCTTAAAGGGCCGGTTATGCAGCCCCACACGTTCCTGCACAAAAATCAGCGGCCCCGGCGAAGTCGCTTTGATGATCACCGACACTGCAGCATGACCGGAGAAAAAAGTATAATCGCAACGATCGAACCAAAAATATCCACGATCCGCTTCATCCAGCGATTCAAAGGATCGTTCAGCGGAACTCTCCGGATATTCACTACTGGAAGTCCCTGAATATCTTCCGTATAGGCTCTGCTCGGGATCACCTTATTATAGTCCGGCACAAATTTTGTATGCACACCGGACTTTTCACACATTTTCACGATCCGTTCCAATTTATGATATTCTGGAAGCCCAAGCGTAATGACAATCTCGTCCAGCTTGTTTTCCGGCAGGACGATTTCCAGGTTATCAATTCTTCCCAGTACTTTAACGCCCTTATACTCAGTCCCTCTCTGGACATTATCTGCCAGAATTCCCCTCACGTTATATCCCCATTCCGGATTCTGCCGGATACGGTCAATATATTCTTCTGCAGAACGGCTGTAACCGATCAGCAGAATATGCTTCTGATTGTACCCCTTGCTTCGCATTTTCCGAAGTCCATACCGGATAACATTCCGCATCAGGACTTCCAGGAAGATATTCAGCGCATAAAAAATGAAGATCATCAGACGGGAGAAATCCGACTGATGCCGCAGGTATAAGATCAGGATAAACGCCAAAAGGCCAATGGTATTGGCCTGAAGGATGTTCCAGGGCCTCCAGCCGCCTCCCGCGCATCCTCTTGGGCACGTATAAGTGAAATAAATAGTATAAAAAGCAAGTACCCCAGGCACAATAAAGACCAACGCCATCATATATGCCCGGAGAGATAAAAACCAAGGATCTATTCAAAAATCCCGCTCTTAAACCGCAGATACCATGCCAATATATATGAAATGATCAGTACAATCGCATCCAGGACCACATGCAGTCTATTCAAAAAATGCTGATTTTCCCGTATCAAAATCCCATCAACTCCGAAATCTTTTTGTAATATTTTCGTAACATACTTAATTAATCATACATGATTTTACAAAATTACGCAAGAAAAACACAACATTCTGTGGCATATTTAAGATAATAATAAGTTTTTCACTAAATAAGCCTGAAAATGTTGATCCATAGTTCTATCTGGATTTTCAGATAATTCCACACATATCCTTTTTGATATGCAATCTTTTTTTTCTTTTCATCATTGGAATGGCATCCCGGAGACCTTTCATGTATAGGTTCCCCATTCCTTTTTTCAGAAAGAACAGATATTTCACCAAAAAGCCCGCCGCCAAAAATGGCAGATTAAAAAATCTGCACGGTCGGCATATTTTTATAAATCATATAAAGATTATTTCTGGCCGAGAGCCGGACCTTAAATTCGTTGTATCTGGAGCCGCTGGCAGCACTGCCTACATGAATAATCCTGGCCTTTGGCTCGTACACATTCCTCCAGCCAAGTATCCGCGCGCGGTATCCAATATCTACATCTTCCAGGTATGCAAAATGCTCCTCATCAAAGTATCCAATATCATCAAAGGCCTTTTTCCTGTAGATAGAAGCGCCTCCGCATGCCGCAAAACTATCTGTTTTCTTCTGATAACGAACGGCCGGCTTGTCCTTGCCACGGGCAAAGGCCCAGCCAAGTGCATTGTAATATGTGCCGGCACTGTCCAGCCTGCCATGATCCTGATACTGGATCATCTTCGATTCCACCGAAAAAATCCTGTCGTCCTGCCGGATAGCAGCCAGGAGCGCATCCACTGCTCCCTTACAGACCAGCGTATCATTATTCAACAGAAAAACAAAGGGAGTATCCGCTTCTTTAATCCCTATATTTACCGCTCTGCAGAACCCGTAATTTTTATCCAGCATAATACAGCGAACCTGCGGATACAGCTGTTTTACCTCATCAATACTTCCGTCTTCCGAAGCATTATCAACAATGATAACAGACAATTCCATCTTTGTACTCTTGAAGAGGCTATCTACACAGGCACACAGATACTTTTTCCCTTTATAGTTTGGTATCACAACCGTTACTTCACTCATTATTTATCCCCGTTTATTATTTTTCAAAGAATAATCCCATTTCGTCAATGTCAGATTGGGGTTGTACATAGGATCTCCCTTTTTCAGCAATTCCAGCCAATGGCTTCTCATGTACTCAATCTCCGACTGAAATCTGCGGACCTTCTCCTTTGTGTTTTCCGACCCTCTTGTCTTAGATTCATAGTGATACAGCTCCACATAAGGGTCAAACACCACAAGATAACCAGCCTTCCTTACCCGCAGACAAAAATCCACATCGTTAAATGCCACTTGAAGTTTCTCTTCCAGGCCGCCTGCTTCTTCGTACACGGACCGTTTTACCATCATACAGGCCGCTGTAACTGCAGACAGATCCTGCTGTATGGAGGCTTTATGAAAATATCCTGTAAATCTGCGGGGAAGTCCCGTAAATATATTTCCGGCCACGCCGCCAATCCCTATAATAATCCCCGCATGCTGTACTGTATCGTCCGGATAATAGAGCTTTGCGCCGACGATTCCCACATCTTTTCTCTGACAGTTTGAAAGCATTTCTTCGATCCAGTTTTCGGTGATGATTTCCACATCATTATTCAAAAGAATCAGAAAATCTCCCTTTGCCGCTCTGACACCAAAATTATTAATAGCCGAATAATTGAAGATCCCCTCCCAATAAACCACTTTGATCCGCTCAGATTTCAACTGCTTATAGTAATCAAACGTCTCTTCCTTTTCACTGTTATTCTCAACAATGATGATTTCATAGTTTTGGTAGGATGATTTTTCGATTGATTTCAGACATCTGTCCAGCATGTCTGCATGATCCTTATTGGGAATGATAATGGATACCAGCGGCTTTCCCTGCACTTGATACTGTACCCGGTAAAATCCCAGATCCTTTGTATGGGAAACAGTTCCCTTCTCTCCGCAGCGCTTCAAATGCTCTTCAATCGCCCGTTTTCCCGCATCAAAAGCATACATCTTGCTAGCAGGATTATCTGCCGTTGAAGCCTTATGCACCTCCAGTGATACAAAATCCTGGGGATATGCGCAATCTTTTCTGCCCTTTCCGTACACCGCAGAATCAAGTCATAATCCTGTGCCCCGTTATACTCCCCGTGGAATCCGCCCACTTGTTCCGCCAGTTCTTTCTCCGCTACAAAAAAATGGCAGATATAATTATTTGCTCTCAAGAGATCCAGATTAAAATCCGGCTTCATAAAAGGTTGAAAATGCTCGGACAAATCCGTCGTCACCTTATCCTCATCGGAATAGATTACCTGCGGACGTTCTTCTTCATTCAAC
>ENA-OPZM01000374-OPZM01000374.1-human-gut-metagenome-genome-assembly--contig:-NODE-374-length-19678-cov-5.970283_pt1 | contig 19678 bp, 23 predicted proteins | sample MGYA00242478_ERZ504493 | MGnify/ENA primary metagenome ERZ504493 (study PRJEB26092, sample SAMD00036227) | human gut metagenome | host: Homo sapiens | study: EMG produced TPA metagenomics assembly of...
CATTGCCGCTGCCCTTGGTTCCGGCATCGACATCACCCAGCCGGAGGGCCGCATGATCATTGATATCGGCGGCGGCACCACCGATATTGCAGTGCTTTCTCTGGCGGCAAGGTCAAGGCCACCAGCGTGCGCGTGGCCGGCAACCACTACGACGAAGAGATCCTCAAGTTCGTGCGCAACAAGTACAGCGTTGCCATTGGCCAGCGCACCGCCGAAGAGCTGAAAAAGAACGTGGCCTGCTGCCCCCAGAAGACTGATTTCCACGAGACCATGGAGATCAAGGGCCGCAGCCTGCTCACCGGCCTGCCGGTGCGTGTGAATGTTTCCACTGACGACCTGTACGAACCGGTCATGATGCTCAGCGAGCAGATCGGCACCGCAGCCCATCAGGTGCTGGAAAAGACCCCTCCGGAACTGGCAGGCGATATCTTCCGCAATGGTGTCATGCTGACCGGCGGCGGTGCACAGCTGCACGGCCTTACCGAATACCTGAGCGAAGAGCTGAAGGTGGAGGTGACGGTTTCGCCCGATCCCGTCAACTGTGTGGCACTGGGCACTGCCATGAGCCTTGGCCTGAACGACAAGCTGGAAACCGGCTTTTTGGATGCAACGCCCCGCATTGGCCGCAGATAATCAAAGCTGCACCATTTATCCATGAATCTGAACAAAAGCGCCAAAAAGAAAAAATATCTATTTTTGTTGAAATAAATTGGAAAATAAGGTATAATGTACCCAAATTGATTTTCTGCTGACGATCTTGTATCGGACGCAGTATACAAGAAACAGGAGGAAAACCATGGATTTAGGTTTTGACGTGGTCGTTACCATTACCGGCATCGTACTGGTGTTCTTGATCCTTATCCTGCTGATGGCGATTATCACGCTGGAAGGCAAGATCTTCGATTCGATGAACGCAAAGAAGAAGGCTGCCAAGGAAGCCGCCAAGGCTCCCGCTGTACAGCCCGCTGCACCCGTGCAGCAGGCCGCAGCTGCTCCCGCTCCTCAGGTGGAAGAGGGCATTCCCGGTGATGTGATCGCCGCCATTATGGCAGCAATCCATGCAATGGGCAACGGCAAGTACACCCTCAAGGCTGTGCGCCGCAGCAAGAACGGCTGGGGCAATGCGGGTGTAAACGACACCACCGCACCGTTTTAACAGAGGAGGAAGAGCATGACACAGTTTATTGATACTCTGGTCGGTATTTTCCAAAGCTCCGGCTTTGCGAAGTTTGGCGAGCCGGGCGGCTACCTGTACGCAGTTATGATCTGCGTGGGCTGCTTTTTGCTGTACCTGGCCATCGTCAAAGAGTTTGAGCCGCTGATCCTGCTGCCCATGGCATTCGGCATGATCCTGGCAAACCTGCCCGGCAGCGGCGTTATCCACATGCAATATTTCGTCGGTGACGGTCTGGAACACCCCATGTGGGTGGAGATCCTGAACAACGGTGGTCTGGCCGATATGCTCTACATGGGCGTTAAGCTGGGCATCTACCCGCCGCTGATCTTCCTGGGCATCGGCACCATGACCGACTTCGCACCCCTGATCTCCAACCCCAAGAGCCTGCTGCTGGCGCTGCCGCTCAGTTCGGCATCTTCGGTACTTACATGGGCGCTCGTCTGCTGACCGCTACCGGTCTGGTGGACTTCACCCAGAAGCAGTCCGCTGCTATCGCCATCATCGGCGGTGCAGACGGTCCTACCGCTATCTTCGTTACCTCTCGTTTGGCTCCTGAGCTGCTGGGCTCCATCGCTGTGGCGGCCTACAGTTACATGGCGCTGGTGCCTGTTATCCAGCCGCCCATCATGAAGGCACTGACCACCAAGAAGGAACGTACCGTCGTGATGAAGCAGTTGCGCACCGTCTCCAAGACCGAGAGGGTCATCTTCCCCATCATGGTCACCATCATCGTTTCCCTGATCGTTCCGGATGCCGCCGTTCTGGTGGGTATGCTGATGCTGGGCAACCTGATGAAGGAGTGCGGCGTTGTGGATCGTATCCAGAAGACTGCCGGCAATGAGCTGATGAACATCATCACCATCTTCCTGGCACTGTCTGTTGGCTGCACCACCTCTGCAAACACCTTCCTGAACACCCGCACCCTGTTCATCATCGTGCTGGGCCTGATCGCATTCTCCTTCGGCACTGCCGCAGGTGTGCTGTTCGGCAAGCTGATGTATGTGCTGACCGGCGGTCAGGTGAACCCGCTGATCGGTTCCGCAGGCGTTTCCGCTGTGCCTATGGCCGCTCGCGTTTCCCAGAAGGTTGGCCAGAGCGAGAACCCCTCCAACTTCCTGCTGATGCACGCAATGGGCCCCAATGTGGCCGGTGTTATCGGCTCTGCCGTTGCTGCTGGTATCCTGATCAACATTTTCAGCTAAGCGCTTTCTGAAAAGCATTTTTTCCGCCCGTCGGTTCGCAAGAGCTGCCGGGCGGTTTTTGTTTTACGATTTGAAATGCCCGCCGCGTTTGCTTTGGGCATAAAATAAGGAAATTATATTATTTATTTCGTGTTTGTCGCAGCCTGCGGGCTGCTCCAAACACATTTTCACAAAAAGGCCGTAACGAAAAACGGCTGCTGTTTCATCAGATGCAATTTTTCTCTACGACCTCTTTCGTGAAAAAGTAACTCCGAAAAGCCCGCAGGCTTTTCGGAGTTACAAATTATAAAAATATTTTTTCCGCTGAAAATAGCCAGAGCGAACGCGGCGGCTATTCTCAATCGTTTTGAAATGTGGTATACTGTATTTTGATAGTATAAACATAAAAGGAACAGGGGAAACCATGGCAACAGATCTCACACAGGAATTCTGCGCTCTGCGCGATACCTATATCGAAAAACAGTTTGGCCGCCTGAACGATATGCAGCGGCAGGCAGTGTTCACCACCGATGGCCCGCTGCTCATCCTTGCTGGTGCAGGCAGCGGCAAGACCACCGTGCTGGTAAACCGCATTGCAAACCTCATCCGGTTCGGCTCGGCCCACGGCTCCAAACAGACACCGCGCCCGGCCACGGAGGACGATATCAAGGCTCTGCGCAACGCCATCATGACCGGCACTGCCGCCCCCAGCTGGCTGGACGGGATGCTGCGCCAGAACGCTGTGCGCAGCTGGAACGTGATGGCCATCACCTTTACCAACAAGGCAGCAGGGGAGCTGAAGGAGCGTCTGCGCCGGATGCTGGGCGGCGAGGAGGGCGACGAAGTGTTCGCTTCCACCTTCCACTCGGCCTGTGTGCGCATCCTGCGCCGCTGGGCGGAGGAGATCGGCTACCCGCGCAGTTTTACCATCTACGATACCGATGATTCCCAGCGTGTGATGAAGGCTGTCTACAAAGACCTGAATGTGGACGATAAGTTCCTGCCCATCAAGCTGCGATCAACCAGATGAGCCGATGGAAGGATCAGCTTGTCAGCCGGAACAGGCCCTTGCCAGCCCCGCAAAAGATACCAAAGGCGCGCTGACGGCCCGCATCTACGCGGCCTACGAAAAGCGCCTGAAGGAAGCCGGAGCATTCGACTTTGACGACCTGATCTACCAGACTGTGCAGCTGCTGGCCGAGCACAAGGATGTGCGGGATTTCTACCAGAACAAATACCGCTATCTGCTGGTGGACGAGTATCAGGACACCAGTGTGGCGCAGTTCCGTCTGGTGAGCCTCCTCACCGGCCCGGAAAAGAACATCTGCGTGGTGGGCGATGATGACCAGAGCATCTACCGCTTCCGCGGCGCTACCATTGAGAACATCCTTAATTTCGAGCGCATTTACCCGGGCACCAAGACCATCCGTCTGGAACAAAACTACCGCTCTACGTCCAATATCCTGAACGCGGCGAACTGTGTCATTCAGCACAACACCGAGCGCAAGGGCAAGACCCTGTGGACCAGCAATGGCGAGGGCGATAAGGTGCAGGTGTACACCGCCGAGAACGAGCAGGACGAGGCCAGCCACATCGCGGATGTGATCGGCCAGCACCTGAAAGAGGGAGGACATCTGGCCGACCACGCCATCCTCTACCGCATGAACGCCCAATCGGCCCCCATCGAAAGCTACTTTACCCGTGCAGGCATCCCCCACAAGATCGTGGGCGGCCAGCGCTTCAACGACCGCAAAGAGGTCAAGGATATCCATTCCTACATGTCCATCGTGGCGAACCCCCGCGATGATGTGCGCCTGCGCCGCATCATCAACGAGCCTGCCCGCAAGATCGGTGCCACCACCGTGGAGGTCATTGCCGATCTGGCCGCGCAGGAGGGCGTGAGCATGCTGGACATCATCGGCCATGCCGACCAATATGCAAAGCTCAGCCGCGCCGTAATGCCGCTGCTCAAGTTCTGGCAGATCTATCAGCGCCTGCAGGATTCTTTGGAGACCCGCACGCTGGACGAGTTTGCAGCCGATGTGATCGAGCTGACCGGCTATAAGGCCATGCTGGAAGCCGATGCAGCCAAGGGCCACGAGGATGCGGCTGACCGCCTGCAGAACCTTGGTCAGCTGGTGAACAACGTCAAGAACTACTGCGACCAGCACGGTGAGGAAGCCACGCTGGAAGGCTATCTGGAAGATATCGCCTCATCAGCGATATCGACAGCTATAACGAGAGTGCCGATCAGGTGGTGCTCATGACCATCCACTCCGCCAAGGGTCTGGAGTTTCCGTATGTGTTCCTGATTGGCATGGAGGAGGGCGTGTTCCCCAGCGAGATGAGCAAGTATTCCGAGGCCGATCTGGAAGAGGAGCGCCGCCTTGCCTACGTGGGCATCACCCGCGCCAAGAAGGAGCTGTACATCTCCAACAGCGTTTCCCGGATGCTGTATGGCCGCACCCAGCGCAACGAGCCGAGCCGCTTTTTGCGGGAGATCGAGCCGGAGTATATCGAGGAGACCCGCAGCCCGGTACTGGAACAGCGCTCCCGCTTTGGCGGCTGGGGCGACAGCTATCGTGATACGGTGCCCGGTGGTGCGTCCGGTTACTCCGGGCCGTCCGGATGGGGCCGCAGCGCCAGTGGGTACGGTTCGGGCGGTTACGGAAGCGGCTATAGCAATCGCAGCGGCTACCTGAACCGTGAATACAACGCGGGCGAGGGCCGCGGCTTTGGCTCGGCCTATGCAAACCGGGGCCAGAGCCAGAGCGGATACGGTTCCGGCTATGGCCGCAGCGGCGCAGGTACGGGATATGCTCTGGTTACAGTTCTGCATATTCTGACGGAACAACGCGGAAAAAATCTGAAAAGCAAATCTCCTTTACAGGCGCACCGGCAGCAAAAACCGCTGCAAAAGGCGCAAAACACTATGAGCCGGGCGATCTTGTGGAGCACAAGGTGTTCGGACGCGGTCAGGTAGTGGCTGTGAAGCCCGCCGCCGGAGATCAGATCGTGGAGATCAACTTTGAAAAGGTGGGCATCAAAAAGACCATGGCCAATTTTGCGCCCCTGACCAAAATCACTGCGGAGGAATAACACACTTATGATGACTGTTCGTTTGATCGCACATACCCCGGAACCGGAAAAGGTGGTGGCTGCAGCGGCAAAGCTCTGCTATTCCGATGCGCACATCACCGACCTGCTGGACGGCCTGACCGAGGAAAAGACCGCGAAGTTCCTGACCATGCTCAGCGATCTGGGCCATGCCAGCCCCATTGAACATGCCAGCTTCACCTTTGGCATCGAGGGGGTCAGCCGCACTTTGCTGGCGCAGATCACCCGCCACCGCATTGCATCCTTCAGTGTGCAGAGCCAGCGCTATGTGCGGCTGGACGATTTCCGCTATGTGGTACCGCCCGAGATCGAAGCCATCCCGGAAGCAAAGGAAGCTTTCCTTGCCAGCATGGAAGAGGACGCAAAGCGCTACCTCGACCTTGCCCACAAACTGGAAGAAGGCCACACCGTCCGCCTGATGGCTGAGGGAATGCCGGAAAAGCAGGCCCGCGCCAAGGCCAGCAAGCAGGCCAACGAGGATGCCCGCTTTGTACTGCCCAACGCCTGCGAGACCAAGATGGTGGTCACCATGAATGCCCGCAGCCTGCAGAACTTTTTCCACCTGCGCTGCTGCAGCCGCGCCCAGTGGGAGATCCGGGAACTGGCCGAAAAGATGTTCGAGCTGGTGTACCCGGTGGCACCGCATATCTTTGCAAAGTCCGGCCCGGCCTGTGTATCCGGCCCCTGCCCGGAGGGAAAAATGTGCTGCGGGAAAACCGCTGAGGTGCGTGCAAAATATGCATCCATCAAGGAGGCTGCAGGCGTATGAGCAAGGGAAAACTGATCGTACTGGAAGGGCTGGACGGCAGCGGCAAGGCCACGCAGGCAAAGCTGCTGGCAGCACATTTAAAGGAACAGGGCTTTTCTGTGCGGGAGATCACCTTCCCGAATTATGAGAGCGACTCCAGTGCCCTTGTGAAAATGTATCTGGCAGGGCAGTTCGGCCAGCACCCGGACGATGTGAACGCCTATGCGCCTCCAGCTTTTACGCGGTGGACCGCTATGCCAGCTACAAAAAGGACTGGGGCAATTTTTACGAGAATGGCGGCATCATCATTGCCGACCGCTACACCACCTCCAACGCGGTGCACCAGTGCTCCAGCTTCCGCCGGAGCAGTGGGAGAGTTTTCTCGGCTGGCTGTTTGATTTTGAGTTCCATCTGCTGGGCCTGCCTGCGCCGGATGAGGTAATCTACTTACAGGTAGACCCCGCCGTGAGCCAGAAGCTTATGACCCAGCGTTACCACGGCGACGAGAGCAGGAAGGATGTGCACGAGAAGGATACCGAGTATCTTGCCCGCAGCCGCTGCGCCGCCGAGTATTGTGCCGCGCACCTTGGCTGGGCCGTCGTGCATTGCACCAGCGGGGACAACATGCGCAGCATCGAAGACATTCAGGCTGAAGTGCAGGAGATCGTGTTGAAGCAGCTGACATAATTTTCGATAAGAGGGGGCATCCTGACAGATGTATCGTTTGATGCAGCCGGAAGATAAACCGGCAGTGCTGGCTTTATGGCAGAGCCAGCGCAATGAATCAGAAGAATTTGCCAAAAAGGCCATTGAGCAGTTTGCAGGCGAACAGAACGTCTATGTGGCCGAGGAAAATGACGAGATCGCTGCGGTGGTGCTGGCTGTGCCGGTCACGCTGCAGGGCCGCAGCGGCACCTACCTGTACGGTCTGTGCGGCGAGGGCAGCCTGATCATGGCGGGCCTTGTAGACTATCTGTGTGCCCAGCAGAAGCTGCGCGGCGCAGGCTTTACGGTGGCGGTGCCCACCAGCCCGGAGCAGGCCGCACTGCTGCAGGATAAGGCTTTGCATGGGCCTTCGCCCTGCGCTGCCTTCCCCGCGAGGTGGAGCGCAACCTGTGGAGTCAGGCGGAATTTGATTCCGTCACCGCCAAAAAGCTGTGTGAGCTGCGGGAGCGCTTCTGGCCCGATACCGTGCAGCTGACCCCGGAGCGCATGGCCGTGGTGCTGGGAGATCTGTACTCCTCCGGTGCCACCATCGTTTCCAGCGCCCACGGCTATGGTATTTATTTCCGCAAGGAGGATACGCTTTACTTTGTGGAGCTGCAGGCCGACAATGACCGCGCCGCCGAAGTACTGATGGAAGCCGCCCGCGAAAAGGAAGTCATTGTGGAAAAGGCGGTCATTACCGTGGGCGCATCCCAGCCGCTGTTCCTCGGCGAGGGCACCCGGCAGGACTACGGCATGATCCGCTTTGATGCCGAACCCTTTGATGTAGCCGAAAGCTACATGCGCCTGATGCTGGAAAACTAAGATAAAAGGAAGGTGCTTATGGCACACGAAAAAAACACCCGCAAAAAAGGCGGTGTAGGGAAGATCCTGCTGGTGCTGGTGGTACTGCTGGCGCTGGCCGTTGGCGGGGCGCTGCTGTTTGCGCACAACGAGATCAGCGGCAATGGCAGACCCGGCACGGAGGTAACGGTGAGCATCCCGCAGGGCAGCGGCGTTTCCGTCATTGCGCAAAAGCTCAAGGATGCAGGTGTGATCCGCTCGGCCTATCTGTTCCGCTGGTATGTGGGGCAAAAGGGCGCGGCATCAAAGCTGCAGTATGGCGATTTTACCCTGCAGAAGAGCGCCTGTTCTTACGATGCCATTATTGCGGTCCTGTCCACTTACGCCAAGCCGAAACGGTGCGCGTGACCATCCCAGAGGGAACCACGGCCATTGCTATTGCCCAGAAGATGGAAGCCGCCGGGCTGTGCAGCGCCGAGGATTTCCTGAAGGAAGCCAACGAGGGCGATTTCAGCGAATACACCTTCTGGCAGTACGTGCCGGACGATGCCGACGCGCCGGACCGCTTTATGAAGTGCGAGGGTTATCTCTTCCCGGAAACCTACGAATTTTTAAAGGACGACACCGTGCACAACTATGTAGCCACCTTCTATGCCCAGTTCGATGCACAGATCACCGATGAGATGTATGCAGAACTTAAAAAGCAGGATATGACCCTGCCCCAGCTAATCACACTGGCATCCTTTGTGCAGGAGGAAGCGGGCAACAGTCAGGACTCGAACGTGGCACAGGTGTTCCGCAACCGTCTGGCTGCGGATTCGCCCTACCCGCGCCTGCAGAGCAACACCTCCAGCTATATCCAGAGCGACAGTGACAACAATTACCTCTGGAACTGGGTGGCACCCTACTATGGCGGCTGGGATAATATCCCAGAAAATATCGTGGCTGCGTATGATACCTACAGCTGCAAGGGCCTGCCTGCCGGGCCGATCTCGAACCCCGGCATTGCGGCCATCAGGCAGCGCTGGCCCCCCAGCCCAATGAGGAAGCCAAGGATGCCTATTTCTTTGTGACCGACCTCAAGGGCAGCTATTATTATGCCCGCACCCTGAGCGAACACAGCGCAAACTGCCAGAAGGCAGCACAAGTGAACAAAACTGTGAATACGGAAAAATGAGAGGAATTTGAACTATGCTGCAAATCCCGGAACTGCTGGCCCCGGCAGGCGATCTGGAACGCCTGCGCTATGCCATCAACTACGGTGCCGATGCCGTTTACTGCGGCCTGCCTGAATTTGGAATGCGGTCTGCTCCGGCCAACTTCACGCCGGAACAGCTGGCCGAGGGTGTCATCTACGCTCACGCCCGCGGCCGCAAGGTCTACCTGACCATGAACACCCTGCCCACCAACGAGGAAGCCGACCGCCTGCCCGAGGCCATCAAGGAAGCAGCCAAGGCCGGTGTGGATGCCTTTATCGTGGCAGACCTTGGTGTGCTGGATGCCTGCAAGACCTTTGCACCGGACATCGATGTGCACATGTCCACCCAGACAGGCATCACCAACTGGGCTGCGGCCCGCGCCGCCTACAACATGGGCGCAAAGCGCGTGGTGCTGGCCCGTGAGATGACCCTGCAGGATATTGCGATCCTGCGCGATAAAACACCGCCGGAGCTGGAGATCGAAGCCTTTGTGCACGGTGCTATGTGCATGAGCGTTTCGGGCCGATGCCTGCTTTCCAACTACATGGCGGGCCGCGACGCGAACCGCGGCCAGTGTGCCCAGCCCTGCCGCTGGAAATACTATCTCAGCGAGGAGACCCGTCCGGGCCAGCTGTACGAGATCGGCGAGAACGAGAACGGCAGCTACATCCTCAACGCCAATGATATGTGCACCGCGCCTTTCCTTGATCTGATCTGCAAGGCCGGTGTGGACAGCCTGAAGATCGAGGGCCGTGCCAAGACCTTCTACTATGTGGCAAGCGTTACCGCCGCCTACCGCAGGGCGCTGGACGCTTATCTGGCCGACCCGCTCAACGACAACTTTGAGCTGCCTGCTGAAGTGTACGAGGAGCTTACCCGTACCAGCCACCGCCACTACTCGCCGGGCTTCTACTTTGGCCGCGAGCAGGCCAGACAGGCCACCGACAGCGCTACTTACATCCGCGAGTGGGAGTTTGTGGGCACGGTGGACGGCTGGGAGAACGGCGTTGCCTCCTGCCAGCAGCGCGGCAAGTGGAGCCTGGGCGACACTCTGGAAGCCCTCTGCCCGGATGGCCGCAGCATTCCGCTGAACCCTGAGTGGATCGAAAACGAAGCCGGTGAGCGGGTGGAGAGCACCCCGCATGCCATGGAAAAATACACCATTCCCACGCCGGAGCTGCCGCCCATGAGCCTGCTGCGGCGCAAAACGGTATAAGGAGACCACAATGGAAGCAACACGCCTGTGTCCATACTGCCTGCAGCCGCTGCCCGGAGCAGCACAAAGCTGCCCGCACTGCGGCAAAAGCTTTGCCGGGCGCAACCCCGGCGGCACCCTGCCGGTGGGCACCGTGCTGGCCGGGCGCTACACCGTAGGGGAAATGCTGAGCATCGACGGCGAGGGCATCCTCTACCGCGGCGCAGAGAATCTGGGCCATTTCCGGGTGACCATCAAGGAATATCTGCCCATTACCCTCACGGCGGAGCGCACGGCAGAAAGCACCCTGCGGCCCAAGACCGGCAGTGAGGTGCTGTTCAAGACCACCCGCATGGATTTTGCGGACCTGTACCGCTCCATCCAGCGCATCACTCCGGCCAATGGTCTGGAAGCCGTGCTGGATGTGGTGGAAGCCAATAACAGCGTTTACGCCATTCTGGAAAATCTGGGCGGCACCCCGCTGGATCAGTGGCTGGAAAACCACCCCGGCACCATTCGCCCGGACGATGCCTGCACCATGCTGCAGCCGGTGTTTGAAGGCGTAGCGCCATGCACAAGATCGGTCTGGTGCACCGCGGTATCTGCCCGGAGAACATCCGCGTGATGGAAAACGACCGCTGCCGTCTGGCAGGCTATGCCACGGTGGGCCTGCGCACGGCGGGCAGCGGCCTGCACGAGCAGCTGTACGAAGCTATTCCGCCCGGAGCAGTATTCCACCGCAGAGTTCGAGGGCCGCTATACCGATGAATACAGCCTTGCGGCAGTGTTCTACCGCATGGTGTGCGGGCAGGCCCCGGTGCCTGCAGCGCAGCGCATTGTGGCAGACTCTAACCCACGCGCAAAATCGGTGAACGGCAGCCTGCCGCTGTACGTCTCGCAGGTGCTGCAGCTGGGCCTGCGCCTGCGGCCCATGGAGCGCATCCAGACCGTGCCGCAGCTGTATCAGGCCCTTTCTTCCAAGGAATACACCGCCGAGCTGACCCGCACCATGAAACCGGAGACTCCGGTGCGCACAGCCCAGCCGGAGCCGGAACGTAAGGAGCATCTGCTCAGCTTAAAAGCGCTGCTGGCGGGCATCGTGATCCTGCTGTCCATCCTCATTCTGCTCACGCTGTGGAGCGTGCTGAGCCAGCACATCCACCAGCCTGCCGCGTCGGCTGCGGAGTCGGAACCGGCCAGCAGCGAGGTGATGGTGCCGCAGAACCTTGTGCCGAACTTTATTGGCATGGACTACACGCAGGTGCAGAACAACCGGGAATATACCAGCATGTATCTGTTCTATGTCACCGAGGAATACAGCGATACCGCCCCGGCGGGCCAGATCATCCAGCAGGAGCCGAGCGCGGACACTGTGCTCAAGGCAGGGGAGACCATACAGCTGGTGGTGAGCAAAGGCCCGCAGATGGCCGAGATGCCCAATATCATCGGCTTTACGCAGGATAGCGCGGTAAAGGAACTGGAAGCGAGGGGCCTTGTGGCCAGCTGCTTTATGGTGGTGAACGATGGCTCCTATGCATCCGGCTGCGTGGTGCGTACCAGCGAGGAGCCGGGCACCAAGGTAGAAGTGGGCACGGTGATCACCGTGTATATTGCGGCAGACCCCAGTGTGCAGAGCACTGTCACACCGGAGGAACCCGCCGCTACCGAACCCACCACGACAGAGCCGGCCCCTCCGGAAACAACAGATCCTACCCCCACGGAACCGGAATACAATACAGACTAAAAAACAAAAGCAGAAGCGGGAGCCTTGCAAAGGCCCCCGCTTCTGCTTGTTTAGGATAGGAAAGAGAATGGCTTAGTTAGAGGTTGGTGTAGCCCATCAGGTAGCGGTCTACCTCGGCGGCGCAGTCGCGGCCTTCGCGCAGGCCCCACACCACAAGGCTCTGGCCGCGGCGCATATCGCCGCAAACGAACACCTTTTCCACGTTGGTCTTGAAGCTGTGGTCTGCCACGTTGCCGCGGGCGGTCAGCTCCACACCAAATGCATCGGCCACGTAGCTTTCGCAGCCGGTAAAGCCTGCGGCGATGAACGCCAGCTGGCAGTTGTAGGTAAATTCTTCACCGGTGGGTACCATGCTGGTACGACCGGTCTCGGGGTTCCGTTCCGGCTTCAGGTAGGAGATGATAGCACCGGTCAGATTGCCTGCATCATCCTTCAAAAATTCCTTCACGGTGGTCTGGTACACGCGCGGTCCTTGCCAAACTTTGCAAGACACTCAGTCTGACCGTAGTCCACCTTCAGCACACGGGGCCACTCCGGCCACGGGTTGGAGGCTGCACGCTCCTTGGGCGGCTGCGGCATCATTTCCAGTGCCACCAGATCGGTGCAGCCCTGCCGCAGGGCCGTACCCTGACAGTCGTTGCCGGTATCACCGCCGCCGATCACCAGAACATTCTTGCCCTTGGCATCGATGGCTTTGCCGTCCGCGAACTGGCTGTCCAGCAGACTTCTGGTCACGCTGGTCAGGTAGTCCACGGCAAAGTGCACGCCGTTTGCATCGCGGCCGGGCACATTCAGGTCGCGGGCCTTCTTGGCACCGCAGCACAGCACCACGGCATCGTAGCCGTTCAGCAGCTCTTCGGCGGCAACAGCCCCGCCCACATCCATGTTGGTGCGGAACTCCACGCCCTCGGCCTGCATGATCTTGATGCGGCGCTCGATGACGGATTTGTCCAGTTTCATGTTGGGGATGCCGTACATCAGCAGGCCGCCCACGCGGTCTGCACGCTCGAACACAGTCACGGCGTGGCCGCGCTTGTTCAGGTATTCGGCCACCGAAAGGCCGGAGGGGCCGCTGCCCACCACGGCTACGCTCTTGCCGGTGCGGGAGGGCGGCGGTGCGGCGTGCAGCCAGCCCTTGGCGTAAGCCGTTTCGATAATGGCGTGCTCGTTCTCGCGCACGGTCACGCTGCTGCCGGTCACATCGCCGCAGGTGCAGGCCGCTTCACACAGGGCAGGGCACACCCGGCTGGTGAACTCCGGAAAGCGGTTGGTGGCCATCAGCCGATGCATGGCCAGCTCCCACTTGCCATGATAAACAAGGTCGTTCACTCCGGGATGAGGTTGTTCAGCGGGCAGCCGGAGGCCATGCCGCCGATCATCATGCCGGCCTGACAGAAGGGAACACCGCAGTCCATGCAGCGTGCTGCCTGCGTCTGCTGCTCCTCGCGGGAGAGCCAGACATGAAATTCGTTAAAGTTTTCAATGCGTTCCAGCGGCGGAACATCCGTGCTGGTTTTGCGCGTATAGTCGATAAATCCAGTTGTCTTACCCATAACGCTGCCCTCCTTACTTCTTCTTCTGCACCGTGTAGAATGCTTCGATCTGTGCCTGCTCGCCGTCCAGACCGCGCTCCTCAACGGATGCGATCACACGCAGCATACGGTCATAATCGTAGGGCAGAACTTTCTTGAACTTGGGCAGGAATTCGCTGAAGTTGTCAAGGATCTCTTTGCCGCGGGGAGAGCCGGTGGCCTCCACATGTTCGCGGATCAGCTCTTTCAGGGTGGCAACATCGTACTTGTGCTCCACAGGCTCCAGGCTGACGGTCTCCTTGTTCACGCGCTGGTAGAAGTCCCAGTTCTCGTCCAGCACGTAGGCGATGCCGCCGGTCATACCGGCTGCAAAGTTCTTGCCGGTCTGGCCCAGAACCACCACCGTGCCGCCGGTCATGTACTCGCAGCCGTGGTCGCCAACGCCCTCCACAACGGCGGTGGCACCGCTGTTGCGCACGGCGAAGCGCTCACCGGCCACGCCGGAAATGAACGCCTTGCCGCTGGTAGCACCGTACAGGGCCACGTTGCCGGTGATAATGTTCTCTTCCGGCTTAAAGGTGATGCCCTTGGGCGGGCGCACGACGATCTTGCCGCCGGACAGGCCTTTGCCCATGTAGTCGTTGCAGTCGCCCACAAGGTCCAGCGTCAGGCCGCCCGGGATGAAGGCACCAAAGCTCTGGCCGCCTGCACCCACACAGTGGGCGGTGTAAACATCATCCGGCAGGCTGTTGCCGTATTTGCGGGTGATCTCGCTGCCAAAGATGGCACCAAAGGCGCGGTCGGTGTTGGAGACATCCAGCGTCACGCTCTGGGCATTCTTGCTGCTGAGCTTGAACTTCTTCATCAGCACCTTCATATCGAGGGTGTTTTCCAGATGGAAGTCGTAGGTGTCCTCCTTCACGAAGTGAACATTGCTGTTCTCGATGGCAGGGTTGTGCAGGATGCAGTCGAGATCCATCTTGGAAGCGCGGCTGCCGGGTGCGGCAGGCTTGACCTTGAGCAGGTCGGTGCGGCCCACCAGTTCATCGATGGTGCGCACGCCCAGCTTTGCCATGTACTCGCGCAGCTCCTCGGCCACAAAAGTGAGGTAGTTGATGATGTATTCCGGCTTGCCCTTGAAGTTCTTGCGCAGCTCCGGGTTCTGGGTGCAGATGCCCATGGGGCAGGTATCCAGATTACACACACGCATCATCACGCAGCCCTCGGCCATCAGCAGGGTAGTGCCGAAGCCGAACTCCTCTGCGCCCAGCATACAGCTGATGGCAACATCGCGGCCGGAGAGTAGCTTGGAGTCGCTCTCGATGCGCACGCGGGTGCGCAGGCCGTTCAGGATCAGGGTCTGATGGGTCTCGGCGATGCCCAGCTCCCACGGCAGGCCAGCGTGCTTGATGGAAGTACGCGGTGCTGCACCGGTGCCGCCGTCGTAGCCGGACACCAGAATGACCTGTGCGCCGCCCTTGGCAACACCGGCCGCAATGGTGCCAACGCCGGCCTCACTGACCAGCTTGACATTGATGTTGGCGCTGCGGTTGGCGTTCTTCAGGTCGTAGATCAGCTCTGCAAGGTCCTCGATGGAGTAGATATCGTGGTGCGGCGGGGGAGAGATCAGGCCCACACCGGTGGTGCTGTGGCGGGTCTTTGCGATCCACGGATATACTTTGGCACCGGCAGATTGCCGCCCTCACCGGGCTTTGCGCCCTGTGCCAGCTTGATCTGGATCTCTTCCGCAGAAACAAGGTATTTGCTCGTTACACCAAAGCGTGCGGAAGCCACCTGCTTGATCTTGGAATTGCTCTCGCTGTGGTAGCGCTCTTCGGGTTCGCCGCCCTCGCCGGTGTTGCTGCGGCCGCCCAGACGGTTCAGGGCAATGGCAATGGTCTCATGGGCTTCACTGCTCAGGGCACCGTAGCTCATGGCTGCGCCCTTGAACCGCTTGACGATGGAGCTTACCGGCTCCACCTCTTCCAGCGGGATGCCGCCGTCAGGAGCATAGTTGAAGTCCAGCAGGCTGCGCAGATGCACGCCGTCAGCACCCATATTGTCCACGGTGCTGGTGAACTGCTTGAAAGCCGAGTAGTCGTTCGTCCAGCAGGCTTTTTGGAACAGGTGGATGGTCTGGGGGTTGAACAGGTGTTCTTCCTTGCCGCTGCGGAATTTGTGTGCGCCGCTGTCGGCCAGCTCCATGTTGATGTCCAGACCCAGCGGGTCGAAGGCTGCGTTGTGCTGGGCTTCCACATCGGCCTGAATGTCCGAAAGGGTAATGCCGCCCACACGGCTCACCGTGCCGGTGAAGTATTTGTCGATGACATCCTTGGAGATGCCCACAGCCTCAAAGATCTGGCTGCTCTGGTAGCTCTGGATGGTGGAAATACCCATCTTGGAGGCAATCTTCACAATGCCGCTGAGGATGGCGTTGTCGTAGTCCTCCACGGCTGCATAGTAATCTTTGTCCAGCAGGCCTTCGTCGATGAGCTGGCCGATGGTCTCATGTGCCAGATAGGGATTGATGGCGCAGGCACCGTAGCCCAGCAGAGCGGCAAAGTGGTGCACCTCGCGCGGCTCTGCACTTTCCAGGATCAGGCCAGTGCGGTGCTCTTCTTGGTGCGGATCAGGTACTGCGAAACCGCGGAAACTGCCAGCAGGCTGGGAATGGTCACGTGGTATTCATCCACATCGCGGTCAGAAAGGATGATGATGTTTGCACCATCCTTGTAGGCGCGGTCGACCTCCAGAAATACACGGTCGATGGCCTTTTCCAGACTGGTATTCTTATAGTAGTTGATGGACACCGTGGCTACCTTGAAGCCGGGCACGTTCATGTATTTGATCTTGAGCAGGTCGGTGCTGGTCAGGATAGGGTTGTGCACCTTGAGCACCTTGCAGTTCTCGGGCTTGTCCTCCAGCAGGTTGCCGTGTGCGCCAATATACACGCTGGTGGAAGTGACCACCTTTTCGCGGATGGCATCGATGGGCGGGTTGGTGACCTGCGCAAAGCGCTGCTTGAAGTAATTGAACAGCGGCGGATGCTGGTTGCTCAGCACAGCAAGCGGGGTGTCGGTGCCCATAGCGCCGGAAGGCTCTGCGCCTGCCCGTGCCATGGAGAGGATCATGGTGTTCACATCCTCATACTTGTAGCCGAACACCTTCTGCAGGCGGGTGAGCTGATCGCCGGTGTAGCTTTCCACCTTCACGTTGGGAATTTTCAGTCTGGCCAGCTCCACAAGGTTGCGGTCGATCCACTCGCCGTAAGGCTCACGGCTGGCGTAGAACTCCTTGAGCTTTTCGTCGTCCACCACTTCGCCCTTCACGGTGTCCACCAGCAGCATTTTGCCGGGGCGCAGACGATCCTTGACCAAAATATTATCCGGCTCGCATTCCAACACACCCACCTCGGAGGACAGGATCATGCGGCCGTCCTTGGTGATGTAATAGCGGCTGGGGCGCAGACCGTTGCGGTCCAGCACAGCGCCCATCACGTCGCCGTCCGAGAAGAGGATGGCAGCGGGGCCATCCCAAGGCTCCAGCATGGTGGCATAATACTGGTAGAAATCGCGCTTTTTCTGGCTGATGTTCTTGTTGTTCTCCCACGGCTCGGGAATGGTGATCATCACGGCCAGCGGCAGATCCATGCCGTTCATCACCATGAATTCCAGCGCGTTATCCAGCATGGCGGAGTCGGAGCCGGAAGTGTTGATGATGGGCAGGATCTTGTTCATGTCGTCCTGCATGATGGAGCTGGAGATGCTCTCTTCACGGGCCAGCATGGCATCTGTGTTGCCCTTGATGGTGTTGATTTCGCCGTTGTGCAGGATGAAGCGGTTGGGGTGTGCGCGCATCCAGCTGGGGTTGGTGTTGGTGGAGAAGCGGCTGTGCACCATGCCGATAGCGGATTCATAATCCTCGTCCTGCAGGTCGGTATAGAACAGGCGCAGGTCGTGCACAAGGAACATGCCCTTGTACACGATGGTGCGGCTGGACAGGCTGGGCACATAAGTGCCGTTGCTGGCCTGCTCGAACACGCGGCGCACAATGTACAGCTTGCGGTCAAATCGATGCCCTTGCTCACCTTGGCGGGCTTTTTGATGAAGCACTGCCAGATAGCAGGCATACAGTCGCGGGCTTTCTGGCCCACGGCATCCGGGTTCACGGGAACCTTGCGCCATGCCAGAAATTCGAGGCCTTCCTTGCGGGTGACCACCTCGAACAGCTTCATGGCCTGCGCACGCAGGTGTTCGCTCTGGGGGAAGAAGAACATGCCCACACCGTACTCGCGCTCGTTGCCAAGGCTGATGTTCAGTTCTTCGGCCACCTTGGAGAAGAACTTGTGGCTGATCTGCAGCAAAATGCCCACACCGTCGCCGGTCTTGCCCTCGGCATCCTTGCCGGCACGATGCTCCAGCCGCTCCACAATGGACAGCGCATCGTCCACCGTCTGATGGCTCTTGCGGCCCTTGATATCCACCACAGCGCCAATGCCGCAGGCATCGTGCTCAAACTGTGGATCGTACAGACCAAGGGTGTTTTTCTGCTCTGTAAAGTTTTCCATAGACTTTCCCATCCTTATCTAAAATCCTCACCGGTGCGGCACCCTCCGCATTTTGACAAAAAAGAAAAGCGCCCCGCAAGGGCATACTTTACCCTTGCAGAACGCCTTTGTTCCGGTAACTATTATTATACTGAACGCTGAAAAATCTTCAAGTGACAGCTGCACCAAATATGACAACTGCTTTACACCACTTCTTGTGCGAAACGCCGCGTATGGCGGTCAGTTGTAGCTATAGTGAGAACAGTGCAGGCTCAATGTCTGCCCAGAATGGCCTGCAGGTCATTTTCCGGCGTTGTTACGGCTTTTAAATCGTACTTTTGCTGCAGGGCAGCCACAACGACCGGCGAGAGGAACGGGGGCAGGGTAGGCCCCAGCCGGATGTTCCGGATGCCCAGCGCCAGCAGCGCGATGAGGATGCACACGGCCTTCTGCTCAAACCAGCACAGCACCAGCGAGAGGGGCAGGTCGTTGACGCCGCAGCCAAAGGCGTCGGCCAGCGCCAATGCGATGCGGATGGCGCTGTAGGCGTCGTTGCACTGGCCCACGTCTAGGATGCGGGGCAGGCCGGTGCCCGGCACGGTGCCAAGGGGCAGGTCGTTCAGGCGGAACTTGCCGCAGGCCAGGGTCAGCAGGATGGTGTCGGGCGGGGTAAGGCGGGCAAACTCGGTGTAGTAGCGGCGGCTGGGCCGGGTGCCGTCGCAGCCGCCCACCAGAAAGAAGTGCCGCAGCTTACCGTCCCGCACCGCCTGCACGATCTCGTCCGCGTGCTGCAGCACGGCGGTGCGGGCAAAACCGGTGGTCACCGTGGAGCCGCCGTTCAGGCGGGCAGCAGGGTGTCCTGCGCGTAGCCGCCCAGCTCCAGCGCCTTTTCGATCACCGGGGAAAAGTCGCGCCCTTCGTCGATGTGGGGCACGCCGGGGTAAGCCACCACCGAGGTGGTGAACACCCGGTCGGCGTAGCTGGCGCGCAGGGGCATGATGCAGTTGGTGGTGAACAGGATGGGCGCGGGGATGTCCTCGAACTCCCGCTGCTGGTTCTGCCATGCGGTGCCAAAGTTGCCCTTGAGGTGGGGGTAGCGGCGCTTCAGCTCCGGGTAGCCGTGGGCGGGCAGCATCTCCGAGTGGGTGTAGACGTTGACGCCCCGGCCTGCGGTCTGTTCCAGCAGCTGCTGTGCGTCGTAGAGGTCGTGGCCGGAAATCACGATGAACGGCCCCTTTTCAATGGTCAGGGGCACCTGCACCGGTTCCGGATCGCCAAACGCGCCGGTGTTGGCCGCGTCCAGCAGCTCCATGCAGCGGTAGCTGGCTTCTCCTGTGGCCTGCACCAGCTGCCACAGGGCGTCGGTGGTCTGGCCGGGGTCGCCCACGGCCTGCAGGGCGGTACAGAAGAACCGGTCCAGCTCCGGGTCGATGCGGCCCAGCACCCGGGCGTGGTAGTTGTAGGCGGCCATGCCCCGCAGGCTGAACAGCACAAAGCATTTCAGCTGCGCCGGTCGCGTCCGGTTCCCGCCAGAGGCCTGCATGTCGTAGTCCGGGCCGGTGCCGGGGCTGGCGTCGTGCACCCGGCGGGTCAGCGCGTCCACGGCGGCGGGGTCAAAGTTCACGTTGGTAATGGTGGTGAACAGCCCCTGCATCAGCAGCAAAGCCTGCTCCGGAGCCGGAGCACGGCCTTCGCCAATGAGCTGCTCCGCATACCAGATCAGGCACCGG
>ENA-OPZM01000375-OPZM01000375.1-human-gut-metagenome-genome-assembly--contig:-NODE-375-length-19627-cov-3.265077_pt1 | contig 19627 bp, 29 predicted proteins | sample MGYA00242478_ERZ504493 | MGnify/ENA primary metagenome ERZ504493 (study PRJEB26092, sample SAMD00036227) | human gut metagenome | host: Homo sapiens | study: EMG produced TPA metagenomics assembly of...
CAGAGAGCTGCTCGTAGAGCGACCTCGTGGTGTAACCCGCTTTATCGAGAAACGGAACATAGTCCGTCTCGGCAGTGAGTTCCCTTTTGCCGGCGCAGGTTACCAGCAAATCAGCCCACTCCTTGTCGGAAAGCGAAAGTGCTGCGCGCTTGAGAAGGCCCGTCAGATCGGCCTCTTGGGTAACCGCGTCAGAGCTGAGGATGGGCAGTCCATTTGCCTGGGCTTCAATGAAGCAATCGGTAGCCCCTCATGGAAAGAGGGGGCAAGCAGCGCATCCATGGCGCTGTAGTACCTCCAGATATCGTCAACGGTACCGATGAAAACCGCCGATTCGCCCAGCCCCAATTTATCCGCCTTCTCCTTCGCAAGGGGAAGTTCCTCGGCTTGGCCGAAGAGCAGAAGGCGGGAATCGGCCTCACTGGAGCGCAGCTGATTGAAGATATCGAGGGCACGCAGGGTGTTTTTCGCAGGAATGCCCGCCCCAACAAACCCAATGACGGTGGCATAGCACGGGATCCCAAGCCGATCTCTAACGGCAGCCCGGTCAGAGGACGAGAATCGGAATTTATCGGAATCGACCCGTTGTGCACCAAGCATAGCCAGCGCCCTGAAAGAGATATTCACCTGCGACCTCGCTGCATGCCCAACGCTCACTCGCCGACGGGAGAAACCTCTCTATCATTGCCACGTTGACCATATTCTTCAAACGCGAGGTGCTGCCAAGCGCGCTGTTATGGCAGTGCACGATGCGCGAGGGAACTCCGGCCTTTTTGGCCTCAGAGGCGAAGACGAAGCCGAGCGCATTGTTCGTGTGAATCTGAACGATATCGAAACGGTGCTTCGATAGAAAAGCGCCAAGGCGCTTCGCCCCAAGAGTGCCAACCAGTAGAGGGCTGTAGCTATCGATTAAAGGACCGAAGAATCGCTCTCCGAACCTATCCCCTTCGACTCTTCCCACCGATAGCACGCTCTGCTCGATATCGGGAGCCGGGCAATCGAGCATCGTGGAGACGAAGTCCTCACCCCGCCCCTTCCGGCCCTAGCTGTTGAATGATGTGCAGGACCCGAATCATCGCGACCGGCCTGCCAGCACGTCCGCAATCCGCTCGCTCGCATGCCCGTCTCCAAAGGTGGCGTTACAACAATCAACTCTGCTCGGTAGTTGGGTGTCAAAAACTTAATATTTATAAATGTCTGCGTAGCTCAGTTGGATAGAGCGACCGCCTCCTAAGCGGTAGGTCGGGTGTTCGAGTCACCTCGCGGACGCCAGCGCACAATGCCCGAAACCTTTGTAAATCAAGGATTTCGGGCTTTTCTTATACCCGGACAGATTTGAACTTTGACCCAGAACCCGATTAGCAAATTGTGAATCTGCTAATCGAATCGATGGTTCGAGAAAAATGAAACCCGAACCATTTGCCCCAATTAGCCAGCTAATTCTTAGCTGGAAAAACGGGTATTTTGCTAAGAAAATGAGGTATCTTGCTAATCGGGACCAAAATCATGCTAATTTCCTTGCTAATCGAAAAGGTGGCCGTTCTCAGTTCAAGCAGTCTAAAGCAATATAAATATAGTACATATTCAGCCGTTTGGAATTTTCTCCAAGCGGCTTTTTTCATGCCCGTACATAGCTGTTCATCACTCGATGAGCAGCTAATTTTTATGGAAGGAGGATTCCATTTGAAAACGGAAATTATCGCCGTCGCCAACCAGAAGGGCGGCGTCGGCAAGACGACCACCTGCGCCAACTTAGGCATCGGGCTGGCGCAGGCCGGAAAGAAGGTGCTGCTGGTGGACGCTGACCCCCAGGCCAGCCTGACCATCAGCCTGGGCAACCCGCAGCCGGACAAGCTGCCCTTTACCCTCTCGGACGCGATGGGCCGCATCCTCATGGACGAGCCGCTGCGCCCCGGCGAGGGCATCCTGCACCACCCGGAGGCGTGGACTCATGCCCGCCGACATCCAGCTCTCCGGCATGGAGGTATCCCTGGTGAATGCCATGAGCCGAGAGACCATCCTGCGGCAGTATCTGGACACGGTGAAGGGACAGTATTCCCATATCCTCATCGACTGCCAGCCCTCCCTGGGAATGCTCACGGTCAACGCGCTGGCCGCCGCCAACAGGATCATAGTCCCCGTCCAGGCGGAGTATCTGCCGCCAAGGGACTGGAACAGCTGCTGTCCACCATCAACAAGGTCAAGCGGCAGTTGAACCCTAAGCTCCAGATCGACGGCATCCTGCTGACGATGGTGGACAACCGAACCAATTTTGCCAAAGAGATCGCCGCCCTGCTGCGCGAAACCTACGGCAGCAAAATCAAGGTGTTTGGCACCGAGATTCCACATTCGGTCCGGGCCAAGGAGACCAGCGCCGAGGGCAAGAGCATCTTCGCACATGACCCCGGCGGCAAGGTGGCGGAAGCCTATAAAAATCTGACACGGGAGGTGATAAAACTTGAAAAGCAGCGCGAAAAAAGTAGAGCTGGCCTCAGTCGATGACCTGTTTTCTACCGAGGAAAGCCGCGCCGATGCCCAACGGGAGAAGGTTCTGGAAATCCCCCTGTCCGAGCTGCATCCGTTCAAGGACCACCCCTTCAAGGTCAAGGATGACGAGGCCATGATGGAGACCGCCGACAGCATCCGGCAGTACGGCGTGCTGGTCCCGGCCATTGCCCGCCCGGACCCGAACGGCGGCTATGAGCTGGTCGCCGGGCACCGGCGGCACCGGGCCAGCGAACTGGCTGGCAAGGATACCATGCCGGTTATTGTCCGGGATCTGGACGATGACCAGGCACCATTATCATGGTTGACAGCAATTTGCAGCGGGAAAGCCTGCTCCCCAGTGAGCGGGCTTTTGCTATAAGATGAAGTTGGAGGCCATGAAGCGACAGGCTGGCAGACCGTCTAAAGAAAATTGTTCCCAACTTGGGAACGATTTTGGGAAGAAGTCGAGCGAGGTATTGGCTGAACAGGTTGGCCAGAGTAAAAACCAGATTTTTCGTTACATCCGCCTGACCGAGCTGATTCCCGAGCTGCTGGACATGGTGGATGAGAAGAAAATCGCCTTCAATCCGGCCTATGAGCTGTCCTTTCTCAAGAAAGAGGAACAGCGGGATTTGCTGGACGCGATGGACAGCGAACAGGCCACGCCGTCGCTCTCTCAGGCCCAGCGGCTGAAAAAGTACAGCCAGGAGGGCCACCTGACCCTCGACATGATGCGCGTCATCATGGGGGAAGAAAAGAAAAACGACCTGGACAAGATCACCTTCACCAGCGACACCCTGCGCAAGTATTTTCCAAAGAGCTACACCCCCGCCCGGATGCAGGAGACCATCATCAAGCTGCTGGAACAGTGGCAGCGCAAGCGCCAGCAACAGCACGAACGCTGAGAAAGGAGCCGCCTATGAGGGATATTTCAGCCCGTGAGCTGAAAGGACATAACATTTTGGCTGTGGAGCGTTTTCGGGACAATACCCGCTGGATGATCGAGTTTTCCGTCCTGCGCCCCGGCTCCTACGGCAGCCCCGGCGATGAAATGCGGCTGTTTCTCACCGAGGACAGTTATCAGGCCGCCTTACTCAGCCAGCAGCGCCGGGAGATCAAAATCAAAAAGTGCGCCCATGTGATTGAGGGCCACGTCCTGTATGTAAAGAAAAAACGGAGGAAATGAGATGTTCAGAGAAAAAGAAATCTGTGATGCCATTCGCACAGCGTATCTGCACCTGTTCCCTGATAAAAAGGAACGGAAACGGGCGCTCTCCAGACTGGACCTGGAGCTTGTGGCGCAGGGTGTGCGCTATCGTGGGGAAACCGTCCTTGCCTACCAGACTTCCGGCAGCCATGAGCGCGCCGTGGACTATTACGGGCCGGAGCTGTTTCCCCAGCGGGGATGCTGCATTTATCAAAAAACGGTCCAAAGTCATTCCACCCAGGTGGATGCCGCCTGTATCCGGGAACTGTGGCTCCTGGAGAATGGACGGTTTGTGGAGGTGTCCGGTGTAACCACAAAATACCGTTCGGCATACGAGCGGTTTTCTACCTGCTACCGCACAGTCCACCATATCGTCAAGGGCCGGGACTGGCAGGGCTATCCGCCAGAGGAGATTGCCGATGCCTTTGAGGACATCAACGACCATCCCTTTGACGGGATGCCCGGAGTTTTCTATGAAGTTTGAGCCGCGTCATAACTGACAGCGGCTTTTTTTATGCCATGAATGCCGAGAGGAGTGATGAAATGGCCGTTTTTCGTATTGAACGGACCCGTGATTATACCGTTATGAGCAACCACCACCTGCGCGACAAGGCGCTGTCGCTGAAATCCAAGGGGCTGCTTTCCATGATGCTGTCCTTGCCGGAGGACTGGAACTACACCACACGCGGCCTCGCCAAAATCTGCAAGGAGGGCGTGGACGCCATCGGCGGGGCGCTGCGGGAGCTGGAAGCCGCCGGGTATATCGTCCGCCACCAGATGCGGGACCGGCAGGGGCGCATCAGCGACACCGAGTATGTCATCTATGAGCAGCCCCAGCCCAAAGCGCCGGATACGCCCCAGCCGGATACGGCTTCACCAGATACGGAAAACCCGTATCTGGATAGCCCGGATACGGAAAAGCCCGCAGAATTAAATATAGAGAAATCAAAGACCCAAAAATCAAATACCCAGGGAGCAAGTACCGATTCCATTCCCTTCCGGGAAACTGCGGCGGCCAGGCCGCCGGAACGGAAAGGACGGGATGCGATGTCGGTGGAAGAAATGCAGAGTTATCGGGATTTGGTGTTGGAGAACATCGAGTACGACCACCTGTGCCGGGAGTTTGCCACCTACCGGGAGGATTTGGACGAGATCGTGGAGCTGATCGTGGAGACGGTCTGCGCCAGGCGTAAGACCACCCGGATCGCCGGGGCGGACTTCCCCCATGAGGTGGTGCGGTCCCGGTTCTTGAAGCTGGACAGCTCCCACATCGAGTTCGTCATGGAGTGCCTGCACAACAACACCACCGAGGTCCGCAACATGAAGCAGTACCTGCTGACCGTGCTGTTCAACGCGCCCACCACCATGAACAATCACTACACGGCCCAGGTCAACCACGATATGCACGCAGGCGCTGGTAATGGCCGCCTTTTCTGCTGCACCGCCCAAGGAGGCACGATATGAACCAGATGGAAATTTTCAAAAACCCGGAGTTTGGAAGCATCCGCACTTTTGAGCAGGACGGCAAGGTGCTGTTCTGCGGAACGGATGTAGCAACTGCTTTGGGATATGCCAATCCCCGTAAGGCCGTCCGCGACCACACCCGCTGTGGAACGAAATGTTCCATAGGGGTCCAGACCGGCAAGAAGGCAGATGCTCACCCGCCGTACAGATGGTGGAGATGCTCTTTATCCCCGAAGGCGACGTTTACCGGCTCATCGTCCACAGCAAGCTGCCCTCGGCGGAGCGATTTGAACGCTGGGTGTTCGATGAAGTCCTGCCCAGCATCTGCCAGCACGGGGCCTACCTCACCAGGGAGAAGCTGTGGGAGGTCGCCACCTCGCCGGAAGCCCTGTTGAAGCTCTGCTCCGACCTGCTGGCGGAGCGCGAGAAGAACGCGGCGCTGCAAGCGGACAACGCCCGGCTGCAAGGCAAGGCCGTCTACTACGACCTGTTCATCGACCTGCGGCACAGCACCAACCTGCGCACCACCGCCAAGGAGCTGGACGTGCCGGAACGGCGGTTCGTCCGCTTTCTGCTGGAACGCCGGTACGTCTACCGCACTCCGTCGGGCTGTGTGCTGCCCTACGCCAAAGGCAGCAACGAGGGCCTGTTCTGTGTCAAGGATTTTTGCCGCAACGGCCACACCGGCTCCTACACGCTGGTGACGCCAAAGGGCAAGCTGCACTTTGCGGAACTTCGGTCCCTGATTTTGGTGACGGTATGACGGGCCGCCACCTGTTACGGCGGCTGGTGGTCCCGCCTTAGTACCCAAGACCGCTTTCTGCATAACCGACGAAGGGAGGCGAGAAAAATGCAGGAGGAAGTGGAAAACAGGACTTTGACGCTGGTAGTCAGCGGCACAAAGTTCACCGGGCGGCTGTTCAAGGCCGCCATATCCAAGTACATGGCCCACCGCAGGGAGAAGAAGCTGGAAAAGCAGCGCAGCCGGGATTCCCCCGTCACCCCCAAGGGCAAACAGACGGTGAAACAGCTCATCGGGCAGAACCAGGGCGTTTCCAACATTGAGATCAACGACCCGTCCATCCGGGACTTTGAGCGTATCGCCCGCAAGTACGGCGTGGACTATGCGGTGAAAAAGGACCGCAGCACTTCGCCGCCCAAGTACCTGATCTTCTTCAAGGGCCGGGACGCCGACGCGCTGACCGCTGCTTTTTCTGAATACACCCAGAAAAAGGTCAAGAAGGCGGACCGCAGCGAGCGCCCGCCTGTGCTGGAGAAGCTCGCCCAGTTCAAAGAGCTGCTCAAAAATACCGTGGTGGACCGCAGCCGCCGGAAGGAGCTGGAACGATGAAGCAGGTGAATGTGAAAAAGCTGGTGCTGCTGAACCTGCCCTACTTCCTGCTGGGCCTGTTTGCCACCAACCTGGGCGAAGCGTGGCGGCTGGCGACCGGCGCGGATGCCTCGGCTAAGATGCTCTCGTTCTTCTCCACCCTGCCGGTGGCGCTGGGGAGCTGGTGGCCCAGCCTGCACCCGCTGGATTTTCTGGTGGGGCTTTGCTGCGGCGCTGGCTTGCGGCTGGCGGTGTACCTGAAAGGCAAGAACGCCAAGAAGTACCGCCACAACGTGGAGTATGGTTCGGCCCGTTGGGGCACCCATGAGGATATTGCCCCCTACATCGACCCGGTGTTCCAGAATAACGTCATTCTGACCCAAACCGAGCGCCTTACCATGTCCAGCCGCCCCAAGAACCCCAAGTATGCCCGCAACAAGAACGTGCTGGTCATCGGCGGCAGCGGTTCCGGCAAGACCCGCTTCTGGCTCAAGCCGAATTTGATGCAGATGCACAGCTCCTACGTCGTTACCGATCCCAAGGGCACCATCCTGGTGGAGTGCGGCAAAATGCTCCAGCGGGGTGCGCCCAAGCTGGGCAAGGACGGCAAGCCGGTGAAGGACAAACACGGCAAAATCGTGTATGAGCCATACCAGATCAAGGTGCTGAACACCATCAACTTCAAGAAGTCGATGCACTATAACCCCTTCAGCTATATCCATAGCGAAAAGGACATCTTGAAGCTGGTGACAACGCTGATCGCCAACACCAAGGGCGAGGGCAAGGCCGGGGATGATTTCTGGGTCAAGGCAGAGACGCTTTTGTACTGCGCGCTGATCGGCTACATCCACTACGAAGCCCCGGTGGAGGAACAGAACTTTTCCACCCTCATCGAGATGATCAACAGCATGGAGGTCCGGGAGGACGATGAGGAGTTCAAAAACGCCGTGGACCTGATGTTCGATGAGCTGAAAGAGCGGGAACCCAACCACTTCGCGGTGCGGCAATATGTCAAATATAAATTGGCCGCGGGCAAAACCGCTAAGTCGATTTTGGTGAGCTGCGGTGCCCGGCTGGCGGTGTTCGACATTGCCGAGCTGCGGGAGGTCACGTCCTACGACGAGCTGGAGCTGGACACGCTGGCGACCGGCGGACGGCGCTGTTTTTGATTATGAGTGACACGGACGATTCCTTTAATTTTTTAATCTCCATGTGTTACACCCAGCTATTCAACCTGCTCTGTGAAAAGGCCGACGATGTGTACGGCGGGCGGCTGCCGGTCCATGTGCGCTGCCTCATCGACGAGTGCGCCAACATCGGCCAGATCCCCAAGCTGGAAAAGCTGGTCGCCACCATCCGAAGCCGGGAGATTTCCGCCTGCCTGGTCTTGCAGGCACAGAGCCAGCTCAAGGCCATCTACAAGGACAACGCCGACACCATCATCGGAAATATGGATTCCTCCATTTTCCTAGGCGGCAAGGAGCCAACCACGCTCAAGGAGCTGGAGGCCGTGCTGGGCAAGGAGACCATCGACACCTACAACACCGGCGAGAGCCGGGGGCGGGACGACTTCCCACTCGCTCAACTATCAAAAATTGGGCAAGGCGCTGATGAGCCAGGATGAGCTGGCCGTTATGGACGGCGGCAAGTGCATCCTCCAGCTGCGCGGGGTGCGGCCGTTTTTGTCGGATAAGTACGACATCACCCAGCACCCCAACTACAAGTACACCGCTGACGCCGACCCGAAGAACGCCTTTGACATCGAAGGCTACCTCAAGGCCCGGCTGAAGCTCAAACCCAACCAGGTCTGCGACGTGTATGAGATCGACGCCGCAGCTGGCGAATGATGTTCCGCTGTGAAAGGAGGGGTCCTATCTACTCGCCACAACCGCCCCGAAGGGCCATCGGCGTACAAAGCGGACGATCTCTATCAAAAAAATGAAAAAGGAGGAAGGCCGGAATCAAGCCCCCGGAAACCGGGCGGCGATCATCCGGCTTTTGTATGCCTATGAACCATGACTAAATCAAACTTTTCAAACTGATTCCGGCCAACTTTATTTATGGAATTTTTCAATCAGGCAATCACCGTTCTCCAGACCCTCGTTATCGCCCTCGGTGCCGGTCTCGGTGTATGGGCGTCATCAACCTGCTGGAAGGTTACGGCAACGACAACCCCGGCGCGAAGTCGCAGGGCATGAAACAGCTGATGGCCGGCGCGGGCGTCGCCATCGTCGGCATGGTGCTGGTGCCCCTGCTGTCCGGCCTGTTCACCGTCTGATCGTTCCCCGCTGAAATCCTCGCCCCCTCCCGCGTACAGCGGGAGGGGCGGAAAGGAGGTTTGACACCGTATGGATTTCTTATTGGATGCCCTGACCAACTGGCTGAAAGAAATGCTGGTGGGCGGTATCATGGGAAACTTAACGGGAATGTTCGACAGCGTGAACCAGCAGGTCGCGGATATATCCGTACAGGTGGGCCAGACCCCGCAGGGCTGGAACGGCGACATTTTCAACATGATCCAGAACCTCTCCAACTCCATCATGGTGCCGATTGCAGGCGTGATCCTGGCCATCGTGATGACGCTGGAGCTGATCCAGATGATTACCGACCGCAACAACCTGCATGACGTGGACGCCTGGATGATCTTCAAGTGGGTGTTCAAATCCGCCGCCGCGATTTTGCTCGTCACCAACACCTGGAACCTCGTCATGGGCGTGTTCGACATGGCCCAAAGCGTGGTGGCCCAGGCGTCCGGCATCATCGGTTCGGACGCTTCCATCGACATCTCTGCTGTTATGACCGATATGGAGTCCCGGCTGATGGATATGGACCTGGGGCCGTTGTTCGGCCTGTGGTTCCAGTCGCTCTTTATCGGCATTACCATGTGGGCGCTGTATATCTGCATTTTTATCGTGATTTATGGCCGTATGATCGAAATTTACCTGTCACGTCGGTGGCCCCCATCCCGATGGCGACCATGATGGGCAAGGAATGGGGCGGCATGGGCCAGAACTACCTGCGCAGCCTGCTGGCTCTGGGCTTCCAGGCATTTTTGATTATCGTCTGCGTGGCGATCTACGCCGTACTGGTGCAGAACATCGCCACCGAGGAGGACATCATCATGGCGATCTGGAGCTGTGTGGGCTACACCGTGCTGCTGTGTTTTACGCTGTTCAAGACCGGCAGCCTGTCCAAAGCCGTATTCAACGCACATTGACCCGGAAGGAGGGAATTTACCAATGGCTTATGTACCCGTACCCAAAGACCTGACGAAAGTCAAAACCAAGGTCGCGTTCAACTTAACCAAGAGGCAGCTTGTCTGCTTCGGCTGCGGGGCGCTCATCGGCGTGCCGCTTTTCTTTTTGCTCCGGGGGCCTGCTGGCAACAGCGTAGCGGCCATGTGCATGATGCTCGTCATGCTGCCCTTCTTCATGCTGGCGATGTATGAAAAACACGGCCAGCCCCTGGAAAAGATCATCGGCAACATCCTCAAGGTGGCCGTCATCCGGCCCAAGCAGCGCCCCTACCGCACCAACAACTTCTATGCCGTGTTGGAGCGGCAGGCAAATCTCGACAAGGAGGTGTATGACATTGTTCGCGGCAAAGACAAAGCGGCAGGCTGAACCGGCAGAGCCGCAGACCAAACCCCGGCGTAAGCTGACCCGCGCCGAACGCAAACAGATCGAGGCAGCGATTGCCCGCGCCAACCGCACGGGCAAAAAGGAACAGTCCGCCCAGGACAGCATCCCCTATGAGCGGATGTGGCCGGACGGCATCTGCAAGGTGGCGGATGGCCGCTACACCAAGACCATCCAGTTCCAGGACATCAACTACCAGCTCAGCCAGAACGAGGACAAGACCGCCATCTTTGAAGGCTGGTGCGATTTCCTCAACTATTTTGACAGCTCCATCCGTTTCCAGCTGTCCTTTTTGAACCTGGCAGCGTCCCAGGAGACCTTCGCCAACAGCATCACCATCCGGCTCAGGGAGATGACTTTGACCCCATCCGGGTGGAGTACACGCAGATGCTGCAAAACCAGCTGGCGCGGGGCAACAACGGCCTCATCAAGACCAAGTACCTGACCTTTTCCATCGAGCCGACAGCATCCGCTCCGCCAAGCCCCGTCTGGAGCGTATCGAGACCGATGTGCTGAACAACTTCAAGCGGCTGGGCGTGGCCGCCGAGGTCCTGGACGGCAAAGCTCGGCTGGCCCAGCTCCACGCCATCTTCCACATGGACGAGCAGGCGCCCTTCCAGTTCGAGTGGGACTGGCTGGCTCCCAGCGGTCTTTCCACCAAAGACTTTATTGCGCCGTCCGGCTTTGAGTTCCGCACCGGCAAGCAGTTCCGCATGGGAAAGAAGTACGGGGCCGTCAGCTTCGTGCAGATTCTGGCCCCGGAACTGAATGACCGTATGCTGGCGGACTTTCTCGATATGGAAAGTTCCCTCATTGTGAATCTGCACATCCAGTCGGTGGATCAGGTGAAGGCCATCAAGACGGTAAAGCGGAAAATCACCGACCTGGACCGCAGCAAGATCGAGGAACAGAAAAAGGCCGTCCGCGCCGGGTATGACATGGACATCATCCCGTCCGACCTTGCCACCTATGGGGCCGAGGCCAAGAAGCTGTTGCAGGACCTGCAAAGCCGCAACGAGCGGATGTTCCTGGTGACGTTCCTGGTGCTGAACACCGCCGACAATCCCCGCCAGCTGGGCAACAACATCTTCCAGGCCAGTTCCATCGCACAGAAGTACAACTGCCAGCTGACCCGGCTGGACTTCCAGCAGGAGGAAGGCTTGATGTCCTCTCTGCCGCTGGGGCTGAACCAGGTGGAAATTCAGCGGGGGCTGACTACCAGCTCTACCGCCATCTTCGTGCCGTTCACCACCCAAGAGCTTTTTCAGAACGGAAAAGAGGCGCTGTACTACGGCATCAACGCCCTGTCCAATAACCTCATCATGGTGGACCGCAAGCTGCTGAAAAACCCCAACGGCCTGATTCTGGGTACGCCCGGTTCCGGCAAGAGCTTTTCGGCCAAGCGCGAGATCGCCAACTGCTTCCTGCTGACTTCGGATGATGTCATCATCTGCGACCCGGAGGCCGAGGTGCGACACGAGGTCGCGTAACAAATTGCTTTTAGAAGCTGCCCTATCCATTTGGGGTAATCCTACCACAGCCTGCGTTGCTGGTAACGGCGGGGTGGGAAGCCTGTGGGACAACGTGGGAAAGCTGAGAGCCTAACTCAGCCGTACTGCCAGGATAAGTGCGTCATGGAGAATGTAAGTGAATCATCGCAAGGGTCGTTACAGGGAATAGGCGAAATCAGGCTGATACGCCTACACCAAAAGGTGCGGAGGTGGCTGTGGGAACTTTCGCAATCCCCCAGCAAATGGACACAAATCCTCCCGGCTCAAAGATGGCTCCTAAAACGCACACAACTATTTGTTACGCGGAACGTGGTAAGCCCTATGCGTTCCTTCGCAGAAATGCGGAGGTATCAACCGCAAGGGGAAGAAATGACGCAGAGGGTAGAGGAACGGGATAAAAAGCGAATGCCTGCTGTAACGGGGCAGGATAGGGGTTCAAACTTTGCCCCAGCCGAAAGGGTGCTGACTTGTCCCACGGTATTTCATAGCAAGAAAAGGAGGTAAACCTATGAACGGTAATTGTTCAACGACGGGGTGTAAAAGCCTGAGAGATTACCGGACGCGGCGGCGCTGGAACAGCAATGGAGATCCATTGACTGGAAGAAAGCGGAAACCGAGGTCAATAGGCTGCAAACCAGGATTGCTAAGGCGACCCAAGAGAAGAAATGGAACACAGTGAAGCGATTACAGTATCTTTTGACCCATTCGTACGATGCAAAAGTGTTGGCGGTACGGAAAGTGACCACCAACAAAGGGAAAAAGACGCCGGGCGTGGACGGTGAGCTGTGGTCTACCCCAGCCGCTAAAATGCGCGGTGTCCTGACCCTGACCGACAAGGCTACAAAGCAAAACCTCTGCGCCGGGTGTTCATTGAGAAAAAGGGCAAGAAGGCGAAACGTCCGCTGGGCATCCCCTGTATGTATGACAGGGCTATGCAGGCGCTCTACGCCCTGGCTCTCGACCCGGTATCAGAGACAACAGCGGACACAAAATCCTTCGGCTTCCGCAAGGGGCGCTGTGCGCAGGACGCTTGTGAATATATCTTCACAGCGCTCAGCCGCAGGAATTCCCCGCAGTGGGTGCTGGAGGGCGACATCAAAGGGTGTTTTGACCATATCAGCCATGACTGGCTCATTGAGCACATCCCAATGGACAAATCTGTATTGAAACAGTTTCTGAAAGCAGGTTTTATATTTGAGCGGGAACTGTTTCCCACTGATGAGGGTACTCCCCAAGGCGGCGTCATCTCCCCTATTCTCGCAAACATGGCGCTGGACGGAATGCAGAAAGTCCTCTCGGATCGTTTCCACACCAACCGACTGGGCAAAGTGGACCTTCGATTCAAAAACGCCCATAAGGTAAATCTGGTGCGCTACGCCGACGATTTCATTGTTACTGCGGCTACAAAAGAGATTGCGGTGGAAGCAAAAGAAATCGTCCGCGATTTTCTGCAAACCAGAGGGCTGGAGCTGTCCGAGGAAAAGACGGTTATCACCCACATCGACGACGGTTTTGATATGCTGGGCTGGACATTCCGCAAATTCAAGGGAAAGCTCATTGTCAAGCCGTCCAAGAAAGCGCTGAAAGCCCTTAAATCTGCCCTGTCCGAGACGATTCTTGGACGTGGTAAGGCTTGGAAGCAGGAAGTCCTGATTGAAAAGCTGAACCAGCAGATTCGTGGCTGGACGAATTACCATCAATCGGTCTGTGCCAGTGAAGCCTTTGCCCATATTGACTACATCCTCTACGAATTACTGTGGCGATGGGCGAAGCGCCGCCATCCCCATAAGGGGCAGTGGTGGGTCTCCACCAACTACTGGCACCGCAGAGGCAACCGGAACTGGGTGTTCTGCACCGAGGACAAGGAACTTTTGCGGGTGGACCACATCCCCATTGTCCGCCATACCAAAGTACGAATGGACGCAAATCCCTATTTTGACACCCAATACTTCATTGACCGCAAATTCCAGCATGGTATGAAGCGGCTATCTGGACGCTTTAAGCAAATCTGGAAAAACCAAAAAGGGTGTTGTTATCACTGTGGACTTCCCATGGACATCAGCGACGAGAGGGAGATTTTCTTCAAAGTCCCGAAAGCCATGGGCGGCAAGGACGAGGTGCGCAATATGACCTACGTCCATAAGCATTGCCAACAAATTTTCTTGGAACGCCGCGCGAAAGCGTGATGAAATGCTTGAGCCGTATGAGTGGAAACGCTCACGTACGGTTCTTAGACGAGAAAGCGGGAGTAATCCCGCCGACTTAGTCGACTACGCGCCGCTGGTGGAGCGCCTGCACGGGCAGGTCATCAAGATTTCGCCCACCTCCACCAACTACATCAACCCGATGGACCTGAACCTGGACTATTCGGACGATGAAAGCCCGCTGTCGCTGAAATCCGACTTTATCCTGTCGCTGTGTGAACTGATTGTGGGCGGCAAGGACGGATTGCAGCCGGTGCAGAAAACCATCATTGACCGCTGTGTGCGGCTGGTGTATCAGGACTACCTCAACGATCCGCGCCCGGAGAATATGCCCATTCTGGAGGATTTGTACGACCTGCTGCGGGCGCAGGATGAGAAAGAGGCGCAGTACATCGCAACGGCGCTGGAAATCTACGTCACCGGCTCCCTCAACGTGTTCAACCACCGCAGCAACGTGGACATCAACAACCGCATTGTCTGCTACGACATCAAGGAGCTGGGCAAGCAGCTGAAAAAGATCGGGATGCTGGTGGTTCAGGACCAGGTGTGGAACCGCGTCACCATCAACCGGGCCGCCCGCAAGTCTACCCGCTACTACATCGACGAGATGCACCTGCTCTTGAAAGAGGAACAGACTGCCGCCTACACGGTGGAGATTTGGAAGCGGTTCCGAAAGTGGGGCGGCATTCCCACGGGCATCACCCAGAACGTGAAGGACCTGCTTTCTTCCCGCGAGGTGGAGAACATCTTTGAAAACTCCGACTTCGTGTATATGCTCAACCAGGCGGGCGGTGACCGGCAGATTTTGGCCCGGCAGCTGGGTATTTCCCCGCACCAGCTGTCCTATGTGACCCACTCCGGCGAGGGCGAGGGGCTGCTGTTCTACGGCTCCACCATCCTGCCCTTTGTGGACCACTTCCCCAAGAATACCGAACTGTATCGCATTATGACGACCAAACCCCAGGAAATGAAGGAGGCTGATGGACGATGAAACCCGAAATTCTGCATAACGACCACATGATGTTTCTGGACCGGGCGCTGGAAACCCAGCGCACCGCGCTGCTGACGGCGATGGCGGACGCGTTTCCGAGTGCCGCACGGCGGCGGACCAGGCCGCTGAACTGACTGAAACCGGCGAAATTGGCCTGCTGCGGCTGGTGGAGATTCTGTGCGCCGCCAAGGTCCAGCGCGGGCAGGCCGGAGGTGCCGTGCTGGAGGGCACCGAGGTCCAGATTTTGGCCGACGTGGTGGCCCAGCTCTACGCCTGCCTGACCGAGTGCCGCTTTGTGGGTCCGCTGGGGCTGGCGGCCTATGCGGAGCTTTCCAGCATGGCGGCCTCCCTCATGCTGGGGGAATGGTTTGATTAAGGAACCGCGCCTGCGCTTTACGGAGGAAGAACGGGCGGACCCGGCGCTGGAGAAGCCCATCCGCAAGGCGGAAAAGGCCGCCGCCAAAGCGGATAAGGCGCAGGCAAAAATTCCGAAAAAGCAGGTCAAGCGGGCCGAGGTGGACCCCAAGACCGGCAAGGTCACGACCAAGCTGGTGCTGGAGGATAAGCCCCGGCCGCCCTCCAAACTGTCCCATACGGTGCGGGACGCGCCGGGCAACGCGGTGCGGGTAAGCTCCATCAGGAGATCCGCAAGACCGAGGACGATAACGTGGGCGTGGAGAGCGCCCACAAGTCCGAGAAGCCGTAGAGACCGGCGTGCATCTGGTCCGGGAGGGCTACCGCAGCCACAAACTGAAACCTTACCGCAAGGCCGCCCAGGCCGAGCGGAAGCTGGAAAAGGCCAACATCGAGGCGCTGTTCCAGAAATCCGTCTATGAAAACCCTGCGGCAGCCAGTAATCCACTGTCCCGCTGGCAGCAGAAACAGCAAATCAAGAAACAGTACGCCGCCGCCAAACGGGCCGCACAGTCCGGCGGGAGCGCCGCCGGTGCCGCCCAAAAGACCGGCAAGGCGGCCAAGACGGTCAAGGAGAAAGCCCAGCAGGCCGGGGCCTATGTGATGCGCCACAAAAAGGCTTTGGCATCGTGCTGGCGATTTTCCTGCTGGTCTGCCTGCTGCTCAACACCATGTCCTCCTGTTCCATGATGGCGCAGAGCATCGGTTCGGCGATCTCCGGCACCACCTACCCCTCCGATGACCCGGAGCTGGTGGCGGTGGAGGCGACTATGCCGCCAAGGAGGCCGCACTGCAAGCCGAGATCGACAACATCGAGAGCAGCCACCCCGGCTACGACGAGTACCGCTATGACCTGGACATGATCGGCCACGACCCGCATGAGCTGGCGGCCTATCTGTCCGCCGTCTTGCAGGGCTACACGCGGGCAAGCGCCCAGGCGGAGTTGGAACGCATCTTCGCAGCCCAATACCAGCTGACGCTGACCGAGGAAGTGGAGGTGCGCTACCGCACCGAGACCCGGACGGACAGCGAGGGCAACGAGTATGATGTGGAAGTGCCCTATAACTATTACATCTTAAATGTGACCCTCACCAGCAAGCCCATCTCCTCCGTGGCTTCGGAGCTGCTGACGCCTGACCAGCTGGAAATGTACCAGTGTACCGGCAGACGCTGGGCAACAAGCCCCTGATCTTCGGCGGCGGGTCCGCCGACACCAGCGATTCCGAGAGTTTGGCCGGTGTGGAGTTTGTCAACGGCACCCGGCCTGGCAATCAGGCGGTGGTGGACATCGCCAAAAGCCAGGTAGGCAACGTGGGCGGCCAGCCCTATTGGAGCTGGTACGCTTTAATTCCCGCGTGGAATGGTGCGCCTGCTTTGTGTCCTGGTGCTACGGCCAGATGGGCCTTTCCGAGCCGCGCTTTGCCGCCTGCCAGTCCCAGGGCATTCCCTGGTTCCAGTCGCATGGACAATGGGGCGGGCCGGATTACGCCAACATTGCCCCCGGCGACGCAATCTTCTTCGATTGGGACCTGGACGGCAGCGCCGACCATGTGGGTATTGTGGTGGGCACCGATGGCAGCAAAGTCTACACCGTAGAGGGCAATTCCGGCGACGCCTGCAAGGTCAAGAGCTATTCCCTGACCTATGAGTGCATCAAGGGCTATGGCCTGATGAACTGGTAACAGAGTTTTTTCAAGAAGGAGTGAGTGATTATGGCTAAGAACAAAATCGAGCGCATTGACCAGGAGATCGCCAAGACCCGCGAGAAAATCGCGGAACAGCAGGAAAAGCTGAAGGCCCTGGAAGCGCAGAAAACCGAGGCGGAGAACCTGGAAATCGTCCAGATGGTGCGCGCTGTGCGCATGACCCCGGCCCAGCTGAACGCCCTGCTATCGGGCGGTATGGTGCCCGGTCAGATGGCGGTTCCCGCTGATTCCGAACAGGAGGATATGCCCCATGAAGAATAAGAAGATTTTCAGAACCTTTGCCGCCCTTTGCACCTGCCTGGTGCTGATGGGCGGCTTTTCCGTGACTGCCTTTGCCCAAGGCGCTGACCCTGCGCCCACGGCCACACCGGCTGCGGACGCCACCAACGACAGCAATGTGGTGGTGGAAGAAACCGAGGATACCCCGCCGCTGACCCCGGAAGGCAACGCCGCCCTGGTGGATGACTACGGCGGCAACAAGCAGCTCATCACCGTCACCACCAAGGCGGGCAACTACTTCTATATTCTCATCGACCGTGCCAACGAGGACAAGGAAACCGCCGTCCACTTCTTAAACCAGGTGGACGAGGCCGACTTGATGGCGCTGATGGAGGACGGAGAGACTACACAGGAAGCCCCTGCCGTCTGCAACTGCACCGAAAAATGTGTGGCCGGTGCGGTAAATACAGCCTGCCCGGTGTGTGCTGTGAATATGGCGGGGTGTACGGTCAGGAGCCGGAACCCACCCCTGACCCGGAGGCGGAGGCCGAGCCGGAAACCGAACCGGCGGGGCTGAATCCGGCGTTCCTGCTGGTGGTGCTGGCCGCGCTGGGCGGCATCGGTGCGCTGGTCTACTTCAAATTCATCAAGCAGAAGCCCAAGACCAAGGGCAGCGACAACCTGGATGATTACGACTACGGCGAGGAAGAAGAACTCCCGGAGGATGAGACTGGGAGACTGAGCCGGAGGACGCCGACGGGGGCGGCGACGAGGAAAGCGAGAACCCGGCCAAATGACCCGGTTCACCGACAGCCCCTTTGAACCCATGATGACACGCAGGCCGGAGGGCGGGAAGGCGGCTTCCCGCCCTCCCTCTTTATCTCCCGGCCACCCCTGTTATGGCTGTGGAAACTACCGCCCCGGCCAGCCCTGCGTGGGTTTTTGCCACAAAGAGCTGACTGCGTGGCTGCGTGAAAGGAGAAAAGCAAAATGAACCCCTTTATTCAGTTTCTCATTGTGTTCGACCTGATCTGCTTCGGCGTTTACTTTGGCGGCGACATCATTTGCACGGCGCTTGCCAAAGTGCGCAAAAAGACAGACGAGGAAGAATTTGAACTCTACAAAGTGGAGGACGATACAGACGCCTCCAAACCGGCGCTGTCCATCGACGCCATCCGCCACCTATTCCGCGGCGAGGTCCACGATTTTGTCTGCAACAAACTTCTACCCAGCGGGCAGGAGACGCTTTCCGCCCTGACCGAGCCGGAGCAGACGGCGGCCCGGTTCCTGTTCTGCGCCCTGATCGGCTATCTCAAAGAGGAGGCCCCAATGGATGAGCAGAGCTTCCCAATGGTGATGGAGATGCTGAACTACGCGGAGGGCGCGAAAGAGGACGGCGACAAGGACGTGATCGACATTCTGATGGAGGAAACCGCCGCCCGGACCGCCAGTGCGAGGAATATTTCAGCGATTACCGCCGCTACCAGCTCATGCAGGTGGATAAGGTGCGGGTGCTGCTGGCCTGCCGGGTCATCATCAACGACCTGCTGGGAAAGCTGTATCGCTATGACTACAACGTCGGCTATGACTGCCTTCTGGACGATGGCAACAGCGTTTCCAGAAAACTGAAAAAATCCAACGAAGAAATGGAGGTTGAGGAAGATGCGCCTTGTGATCGCCGAGAAGCCCTCGGTGGCAAAGTCCCTGCCGCCGTGCTGGGCGCTGCCACCCGAAAAGACGGCTACTTAGAAGGCAACGGCTGGCTGGTGTCCTGGTGCCTGGGGCACCTGGCCGGGCTGGCGGATGCCGCCACCTATAATCCCGACTATGCCAAGTGGCGCTATGACGATCTGCCCATTCTGCCGGAGTCCTGGCGCTTCACCATCGCCAAGGACAAACGAGATCAGTTTGACGTGCTGCGCACCCTGCTGCGGCGGGAGGACGTGACCGAGGTAGTCAACGCCTGCGACGCCGGGCGCGAGGGCGAGCTGATCTTCCGCACGGTCTACTGCCTGGCGGGCTGTACCCAACCCATGAAACGGCTGTGGATTTCCAGCATGGAGGATTCCGCCATCCGGGATGCTTTGCACACCTGCGCCCCGGCGCGGACTATGACGGGCTGCACCAGGCGGCCCTCTGCCGGGCCAAGGCCGACTGGCTGGTGGGCATCAACGCCACCCGGCTGTTCTCGGTGCTGTACCACCGCACCCTCAACATTGGGCGCGTCATGTCCCCGACGCTGGCCATTATCGTTCAGCGGGAGGCCGAGATCGACGCTTTCAAGCCGGTGCCATTCTATTCTGTGGCTCTGGACCTGCCCAGTTTTACCGCTGCCAGCGCCCGCATGGACAAAAAAAGCCGATGCCGAACAGCTGAAAACTGCCTGCCAGGGCGGCACGGTGACGGTCAAGCAGATAGAGTGCAAGGCCAAAACCGAGAAGCCGCCCGCCCTCTATGAC
>ENA-OPZM01000376-OPZM01000376.1-human-gut-metagenome-genome-assembly--contig:-NODE-376-length-19623-cov-6.258617_pt1 | contig 19623 bp, 22 predicted proteins | sample MGYA00242478_ERZ504493 | MGnify/ENA primary metagenome ERZ504493 (study PRJEB26092, sample SAMD00036227) | human gut metagenome | host: Homo sapiens | study: EMG produced TPA metagenomics assembly of...
ATTGTCTGTACTTGGAGCGTTGCCTTGAGCTGCCCCACGTCATCGCGCATGTTGCGCTCGAGTTCCCCCATCGGGGTCCCCCTTCCCTCCAGAGCCTATGCACACCGGCGGCATACGCCGCAGCCGCATGCAAGATGGGAGGCGATCCGACTTAACCTTAACGACTCGGGCACGTCGTCCGATCTGCGACGCGAACATCCCGAGCCAAGAGGAATTACGGTTACTGGTACAGCCGGGGACTTGCACCCCAATTCTCCCAAACGCGCAGGTAAACCGCGCATTCGTGCGTCTCCGCACCACCATCTAGGCCATCGATTATTACCGTCAAAATGGTATCACGCAAAAGGGCCTCGCACGCAGCGAAGCCCAAGGTAAAAGCTATTGTTTGCGATAGGAAAATGCGGTGACGGTCGCGGCCTCTAGTGCTTGCCGCCGTGACTGTTGAGCCAGATATTGCGGCCCAGCATAAGCGCCAGCACCAGTGCGCTGACGTAGCCCATAAAGCCAATGACCGGGATACCAAACACAACCGGCTCGATGCGCGCGTAGTACACCACCGACGAACCGATAAACAGGCCAGCAATCACAATTGCCATCGACATACGGTCGATAATTCCGCCCAACTGTCGCAGCGCCTTATCGCTGCTCATGATCTGCGTGTTCACCTTAAGCTGGCCGCGCGTGAGCATGCGCGAAGCCAGGCCAAGATACTCGGCCGCCTCGAGCGAGCCCTTCGCCGCGCGATAGCTGCTCGCGGCAAGATCGCGTCCCATATCACGCACGCGCGCATAGGTGCTTTTTTCGTTTTTGATGTGCGTCTGGATGATCTGGATCATGTTGACGTTGGGCATATACTCGGTCAGCAAACCCTCGAGCGTCACCATACCGCGGGCGAACATCGTCACCACGCTCGGCAGCTCAACATCGTTTTTGCGCGCCAGGTTTAGCAGCGAGGTCAAAAACTCGCCGATATCCAGATCCTTCAGGTCAAGGCCCGCAAAGTCAGCCACGATAAAGTCAAGGTCGGACAAAAACGCTGAATGATCGAGCTCGGCCGAATCGCCACGCGTCACGGCGAAGCGCATGAGCGAATCCTTGAGCTTGGGCACGTCACCCTCGGCCACGGCGAAAATCATGTCCTTGACGATACCGCGATCGTGACTCGACATGCGTCCGACCATGCCCAAGTCGATAAAGTAAACGATGCCGTCCTTGAGAATGATGTTTCCCGCATGCGGTCGGCATGGAAAAAGCCGCCATCGAGCACCTGCGTCGAGTAGTCATCGACAATCGCGGCACCGATCTTTTCCAAGTCATAGCCCTCGGCCACCAAGTGTTCAGGATCGGCGATCGAAATGCCGTCGACGTAATCCATAACCACCACGTGCTCGGTGCACAGGTCCAGATAGGATTTAGGCACGTCACGCCATGAACGCTCTTATGGAACTCGTAGAAGTCGTTGAGGTTTTTGGCCTCGGCCAAAAAGTTGGTCTCCTCGCGAAACGAGGTCCACAACTCCTCGACTACGCCGTGCAGGTCAACGAATTGATCGGTGTTGACGAACTTGGAAACGATACGCACCACCGAGCGGATGATATCGATGTCCTGTGCCATAACCTGCTGCGCACCGGGGCGCTGCACCTTGACGGCCACGTCCTCGCCCGTCACCAGACGAGCGCGGTGCACCTGCGCGAGCGATGCGCTACCAAGCGGATTGGGGTCGATCGCATCGAACATCTCCCCAGGCGCAAGCCGTATTCTTCTTCCAGACAACTGAGTACGACCTCGTACGGCACCGGCTCCACGTCGGAGCGCAGACGACGCAGCTCGTCGCAAAAGCGTTGCGGCAGAATCTCGGACCGGTTGGCCAGAATCTGCCCCATCTTGACGAACATGGGGCCGAGTTCCTCGAGCAGGCGGCGCAAACGAACCGGCGTGAGGTTATCCCACACGCGGTACTTTTTGACCAGGCGAACAATCTGCCAATGCGTTCGCGACGACCCGCCGGCGTGAGCTGGTATTCCTCGTCCGGTGCCATCGCGTCGGGCTCCTCGGGCACCATATCAACAGCGCGTGGCTTCTTGCGAGCGCCCGAGACGGCAGCGTCGACCTCGTCGACAACCGCCGCCTCGTCACCCAGAGGATCTAGATTGTTGTAATCGGTGGTGAAATCTGCCATCTGCGCTGCTACTCGGCCTCTTCGGTATCCTTCGCATCGTCGGGCTCAACAGACTCGACGGGCACCGAGGTCACGTTGTCCTCGACCGAATCGACGATGTCGCGCACATGAGCCAGGAAGGCCGTGCGCTCAGGCGCGGTCATAACGCGGACGCGAGCCAGAATGAGCTCGTCGAGCACGCGTTGGGCCGCGGTCTCGCCCTGCATGCCCAGACGCTCGGTCAGGTCGGAGATGGTGCCACCGGCCTGCTCGAACATGTCGGACACACTGCGGGCGATATCGGGGGTGGCGGTGTCCTTGCGCACCTGTTCGCCCTTGGTATTAAGGTCGTCGAGGACCTTCTTGCCGCCTTCGACGGCAACGGCGGCAGCGCCAAAGCCAACGTTGATGGCGCCGTTAACAAGCTGATCGAGTTTCATAACCATGGTTGTCTCCAATCACAAACAACTGCATTGGCGTTCTTGTACCCAAGATTGAGTGAAAGCGACAAAGCGTTTTAGCGCTATTCGATCGACGGGAAATCCCTACCTCACGTTGTCGTTCATCGCGAAAGAGTTCTTCATGACGCAGCTCGTGGTGTAGAGCACCTTACCCAGTAGAGCATCGGTCTCTACGCGAACACGCTCGGCAAAGCCTCATTGGCGCGTGCAAGTTCGGCAGGTACCTCGGCCTCAGGCAGAGCGGCTACGGCAGCATCGACGTCATGGATCTGCTTGTGGCCCATGCCACCGACCTTCTCCTGATAATCCTCGACCGCGCGACCGCACTCATGGAAGCGGACGTCGGCCAGCGCTCCGATCAGGCGGTTGGCCCAGTAGAAGTTTTCGGACGTCACGCGAGCCTGCGTGTCGGCATAGTACTCGGGCATGGTCTCGACGTTGGCGTACAGCGGAACCAGCGCGTTAAACGAGTTGGAGCCAAAGGCCATCCACTGCACGGCGCGGTAGGCCGGCTGCGCATAGGGGCGCAGCTGCAACACGGCGAGCTGGCTGTTGCGGTTGATGCCGATGGGGCGATAGGCGCCACGCGTAGCGGGCGTGCCCTTGCTGCCGTAGCAGTCGTACTCCGTGCCTGGTAGTGGCTCGAAAGCACGTACTTGATGTCCTCGATGGTCACCTTGCGCTCGGGCACGCGGCTCCAGGGGATGTCGTCGCTCTCGGGCGTGTAGTCGGCGTCGGGACCGTCCCACACATCGCTGGGGTTGAGGCAGCGCTGCATGTACCAGGCGCGCGGCGTGTTGTAGACGTGGTCGCTGTCGCTGTGCGAGCCAAAGGCCTCGCGCGGGTTAAAGACCGCAGCGGGACCATCGCCCTTAACGCCCAGCGTCAGATCCAGATGCCACTCGGCCATCCAGGAGCGCAGGTCGGCGGAGCACATGTGGTCGACCTGGGCGCCCTCGGCGTCGTCCAGGTCAAAGCTATCGATACCCAGCTGGTTGGGCATGGTCACGTAGGCATCATCGGGCACGCGCTTGGCGATCCAGTGGTGGCCGCCGATGGTCTCGAGCCACCAGATCTCGTCAACATCACTAAAGGCGATGCCGTTGTTCTCGTAGGTGCCGTAGCGCTCGAGCAGGTCGCCCAGGATGCGCACACCGTCGCGGGCGGACTTGGCGTACGGCAGCACCAGGGTCACCATATCCTCCTCGCCCAAACCACCGGGCTGCGCCGGAACATAGCCGTCCTCGCCCTCGTTGCCCTTGGCGGGCACGTAGTCCACGAGCGGATCGGCGCCGCGGACGCGCTCGTTGGTGGTGAGCGTCTCGGTTGCGGACATGCCAACATTGAGCTCGTTGAAGCCGGCCTCGGCCCAAATGCCATGACCGGGGACAACGTCGGGGACGCTTGTATAACGCATGGGATTATCGGGCAGCTCAACGGTCAGGTGGCTCAAGACGCTCGTGTAGACACGCGGCTGCTCGTCGGGGTGCACAACACGCATGCGCTTGGGCTCAAACACCCCGTTGGACGAGTCCTCGTTGCGGGCAACCAGCGTCGACCCGTCGTAGCTCGCGTTCTTACCAACCAAAATCGTTGTGCACGGCATGCGCATCCTCCTTGAGCGAAGAAATCAAACGGTACCAGTGTATCGCTTCGGCGCAAAAAGGGCGAAACAGCCGCCCCGGCAACCCCTGTGGTCAAAAACGACTATTTCGATGCGCGCTCCGCCGACTCGATCACGTGCTTGGCGAGAATCGCCGTCGTTACAGCCCCCACGCCGCCCGGCACGGGAGTAATTGCGCCAACGATCGGTTCCGCAGCATCAAAATCGACATCGCCGACCAGCTTGCCAGCGGCCTCGTCCCAGTTAATGCCCACATCGATGATCGTCTGGCCCTCGCGAACCGCATCCGCGCCAATCGTGCGTGCGCGTCCAACGGCCGCAACCACAATATCAGCCGCACGGCACTCGGCAGCCAAGTCGCGCGTATGCGTATGGCACATCGTCACCGTGGCATTGCGAGCCGTAAGCATGGCGGCAACGGGACGGCCAATCACGAGCGACCGACCGACGACCGCGACCTTGGCCCCATCCAGCTCAACGCTGTAATGGTCCAGCAACGCCAACACGGCTTCTGCCGTGCAAGGAGCAAAGCCCTCGCCTCGCCCCGAAAGCGTGGTGAGCAGCGAGGCCGGCGTCATGGAGTCAACATCCTTGGCGGGCTCGAGTGCCGCGGCAACTGCATCCTCGTCAAGCCCAGCGGGCAACGGACGAAACATCAGGCAGCCGTGAACAGCGGGGTCGGCATCGATGTCCTTAATAGCCGCCAACAGCTCGTCCTGTGAAACATCGGCGGGAAGCAAAACGCGGCGAGCCTCAATGCCAATCTTCTCGCAGCGCTTGAGGGCGCCGCGCTCGTAGGACAGGTCGTCCTCGCGCTCGCCCACACGAACGATGGCCAGTGTCGGCACGATGCCCTGTTCGCGCAGGGCGGCGCAACGAGCGGCAAGTTCCTCGGCCAAAGCGCGGGCAACGGGAGCACCCTTGAGCAGTTCGGCCATGGCTATCCCCTCTTCCTTGCGGCGTCAGCAGCACGGCGCGCCAGTGCATCGGCGCGCGGCAGCCACGTATCTAGTAGTTCATCGCACGCCGCCTCGAGTTCCTCGGCGCGCGCCCGGTCTTTCATAGATGTGGTGTTGGCAAAGAGCGTCAGGCTCGCGCCTTGCATGGCGGCGCGGCAGAACACAGCACCGCACGCCACGTCGGACAGCAACTGGCGCGAACCCTTGTCTGCCATGTCCTCGAGCAGTGCCAGTGCACGTCCACAAGCATCCATAATGCGGTACGGTGGCATGGCCGCCACGCGCAACGCGTCCTGAATCGCCACGGGTCGAGCCGGGTCATCACAAGGAATACCGTATGCCGCAGACACCTGGCCGTACGCGCGCACATCCTCGGCAACCAGACCCACTAGTTCCTGCGCCAGCTCATCAGCCTGGGCAAACGCGCGCGTCAGGTCATCCGCACGATCAGCAAGCGCGGGATTGGTCGCACCGTAGCGGGCAACCATTCCACACAGCGAGGCGCCCAGCGCGCCCACAAAGGCGCTCGCGCTGCCACCGCCGGGAACCGGCTCGCGCGCGGCCAGCGCCTCGGCAAACCCGCGACAGGTCTTGTCCATCATCTCTTGGCTCATACGCATGCACCTTCAAGTCATATAGATCGGTCGGGCGGCAACCGCCGGCCAACCGCATCAAACACGTAATGATGCTAAGTCTAGCCCATAAGCACATTAGCGTCAGTACACCTGGCCATCGCGGATTTCTATGGCACACGATAGGCCATGCCAACGCAAACATGGGACACATGGCCCACCTTTCGGGACTTCCGGACGTCACAAACTGGGGCATATCTATAAACAAGGAATCTGTTGGGGCAACGCCCACGTACGCGCGCCCCATTAAAACAACGGGCACCCAACCCGGGGAGGCCGACAGTATCGGCCCTCCCCTCTTTTACACCCGCGCATATTGCCACTTAACGGCGCAAATCCGGCCCTCAGAATGGGACACATGGCCCACCCTAGCGAGCCGTCCACGCGTACAGTAAAGGCAGGTAATCCATGGGCGGTTACAGATTGAGGAGGACACGACCATGAAAAAGAAGGCCTTAGCGATTCTCACCCTCTGCATCAGCCTCTTTGCCGCGGTTGCCTGGTGGGTTGTGGCGGAAGCGGTGGCGCTACCGGCAGCAGCGGTGGCGGCGGCGCGGAAAAGCCAACCGTGGATATGAGGACCGACTTCATTTGGTTTAAGGTCGAGGTCCCCGAGGCGTCGAGATTACCGACGTTGCCGGCGACACGGCCGACAGGGCCCAGTTTAAGTTCACCAAGAGCGAGCACGCCAGCGACCGCTTCATCCCCGTCTTCGACCCTGACAAGAACGCCGACGAGCTGTTTGACTACGAGGCCAAGTGGAAGACCGACTTTGAGTGGACCGAGAATGATCCCGTTAAGTACAACGGCAAGACCTGGCGCAACGCTTCCTACACGCACACGGGCGGCGTGACGACCGAGTACTTCACCGACGTTGACGGCGGCAGCGTGTACGTGCGCATCGACAATGTCGAAGAGCACAAGGACGCCGTCGAGACCATGATGAAGTCCCTGGAGTTTGCCGATGATATCGCCAAGGCCAAGACCGAGGCCATGGACGTCAAGCTCGACGATATCGAGATCAAGCGCTAAAGCTCCAACGGCATGCAGCAGCGCCGTTTTAGCTCAGCCGGGATGCAAGGTGCGACTCCTTGCATCCCGGTTTTTTGTGTTCGAAAGCGCCCGGTCACATCACCATATTGAGCACGTTGACGAATTCCTGCGCCCTCGCGTGACTGCTGAGGCTAAAGACACAGGCAGTCAACAGCCTGTTACGCAGAAAAACGTCGCGGCCCTTGATCCTGTTGACCCCCGTGATGTCCTTAAGGTAGACAATCTCGGTGTGCTTGCCGCCGAAAGCGCCCTTCTTGAGCACCTCGATACGGTTAGGGTAAATTTTGACGTCTTTAAACCTACCCGAACCCTTGTCCTGAAACAGCAAGGTGTTGTTGTCCATGCGTGTCACTCCCATGGGGTTCGCTAAAACTGCCTCTATGGTCACATTTTAGTCACCGCAAGGCTCCCATGCGAAGGTGCCAGACAGCACAGCAATTCGTGTCCGCGCGAGGCTTTAAACTAAATGCGATAAAGATGCATTCCATAAGAGGAAAGTGGGGCGACAGTGATGGGCGAACTGGTAAACCGTGGAGAATCGGCAATCGTGCCAGAAGTTTTTTACAAGCAGGTTTCCTCGATTCTAAACGCCGCTCGCGACAAGGCCTATACCGCCGTTAACTTTGCGATGGTTGAGGCATATTGGGAAATCGGCAAGAGCATTGTTGATGAACAGGGCGGAGAGGAGCGCGCAGCATATGGAGAGGCATTGATTGCAGGCCTCTCCAGAAGGCTTACCGCGGATTTCGGAAGAGGCTTTGGCATCGCAAACCTTCGCAATATGCGTCAGTTCTTTCTTGCGTTTCCAATTCGCGACGCACTGCGTAGCGAATTGAGCTGGACTCATTACCGCAGGTTGATGCGCATTCCCGACCCTGATGCTCGCGCCTGGTACATGAACGAATGCGCCAATTCTCGCTGGAGCACGCGCCAGATCGAGCGCCAGATCAACACCATGTTCCGAGAGCGCCTACTTGCCAGCAAGGACAAGGAGGCCGTCACCCAGGAAATCCAAAAGCGCGCCCCGGCTCGTCGCCCCGAGGATATCATCCGCGACCCATATGTGCTGGAGTTTTTAGGTTTCTCGGACGATACTGCGTTTCGCGAGAGCGATCTAGAGCAGGCGCTCATCACGCATCTTCAGAAGTTCCTGCTGGAGCTTGGCCGTGGCTTCGCTTTCGAGGCGCGCCAAAAGCGCATCACCTTTGATGGGCGCCATTTCTATATTGACCTTGTGTTTTACAACTATCTGATGCGCTGTTTCGTGCTCATCGACCTTAAGACCGATGACCTTACGCATCAGGACCTGGGCCAGATGCAAATGTATGTGAACTACTACACGCGTGAGCTCATGAACGAAGGCGACAATCCGCCCATAGGCATCGTGCTCTGCGCGGACAAAAGCGATTCGATCGTCGAGTACACGCTGCCCGAAGACAACGACCAAGTGTTTGCCGCCAAATACCTGCCGTATCTTCCAAGCAAGGAAGAGCTGGCACGCGAGCTGAGTGCCGAGTACCGCGCCATCAACGAAGCGACTAATGGCGAAGTGCAAGGATAGCAGCACGTTGCGACCGATACCCCCGACGGCGCTCCACATCACCCGGGAAAAGAGGAGCTTTCCATGACACACAGACCGAAAACAACACTGCGCGACTGCATCTATGGGCTTGCCGTCGGTGACGCGCTGGGCGTTCCCTACGAGTTCAGACCTCGTGGCACGTTCGAATGCACCGACATGATCGGCTACGGCACGCACGAGCAGACCGCCGGCACCTGGAGCGACGACACATCTATGACGCTCGCCACCTGCGACTCCATCAGAGAGCTCGGCCGCATTGACACCGAGGACATGCGCGACAAATTCGTGAGCTGGATCGCCAACGACGAGTACACGATTGATGGCGTCTTCGACTACGGAGGAACGACCGCCCGCGCCTTCGCTCCGGCAAGGGTGGCTCCGGCGAGCGCGACAACGGCAACGGCTCGCTCATGCGCATCGCACCCCTGGCGTTTGCCGATGCAACAGACAAAGAGATCCGTGAGGTCTCTGCAATCACCCACGCTCATAGAACATCGACCGAGTCATGTGTCAAGTTCATCGAACTGTTGAGGTCCGAGATGGACGGCGCGCTCCCCGAATGGACACTCTGTCTGAAAGATGCACCCGAGCACGAAATCAGGTCGGGTGGCTTCGTGCGCGACACGCTTAAGGCAGCCACTTGGTGCTTCGTCAACACTAACAGCTACGATGATTGTGTGCTTGCCGCCGTCAACCTGGGCGACGACACCGACACCACCGCAGCCGTCGCAGGCGCCCTCGCCGGCGCAGCATACGGCATGGACGCAATTCCGCAGAAATGGATCGACACCCTGCGCGGTAAAGAGTTGATTGAGAGCTGCTTGTTTTAGGGCGCCATTCAAGAAATAAGGTAGGAGGCATCATGGAGAGGAAGATCGCGAATATCGATGAGTTCCAAATGGGCGAAAACGAGACCCCGATACTCCCAACGGGACTGATGGAGGAAGAAAACCTTTACGTCCTTCCCGACGGGCGCTACCTCCTGCGGGGTCTACCGGACCGAAGATGGCGGCTCACTCATTTATGAGCCATCCGGGCTCAGCTTCTTCGGGCAGATGCTTGCTCAATTCAAAGAGAGCTAAAGGCTTGATTGCCCGTCAGATCGACACTGCTCCAAACCAGGGGGTGGATAGGATGTCTCCCACCGCGGCCTGTGAGGTAAAATCTTGACCGCCGCGGAATCCGCCTGCGGGCAACGCTCCGATCTCCGATTGGGGTGAAGCCTATGAACTTGTTTCTTGAAATCCTGCGCCTCTCGATGTATGTGACCGGCATTGCCCGGAACCTCTACTCGATCTGGCGGGAATATAAGTAGTAACGGATAGCGAAGGGAGTCATAGAAAAGGGTCGGTTGCAGCCGACCCTTTAAGACGATAGCACCTGCGTTGCCCGCGCTTCCAAAGTTGACCGACTGAGGAGCGGGTTCCGCGGCACATCCTGATTTTACCCAGTGGCAAGGCTCTTTTACAGCCGTTCCACCGTTTATTTACATCTGCCAATCAAGACGAGACTACTACGCACCTTTATTACACACGATATTTTCAGCCTGGTATAACCAAGTTCAATAATAGAATGCAAATCCAACCACCGTGTCTGATTACAAAAAGATTTTTGCCTTTTCTGCAGCAAACTCTTCCTCGGTAAGCACTCCACTATCACGCAGCGTTGCAAGCCTCTCAAGCCTTGCAACTACATCAATCACTATCCGCCAGCGTCTCAATAGTCTGTGAAACCTGCGGATACCGCTCAAGCTCCTTCGATAGGGCATCGACTATCTCGGCAATATTCTTTGCATTTTTGCCCCCGTTTAATACGTTTGCCCTGACCTTAGATGACGACTTGACAGTAACGCCAGATCCGCCTTCAACTGGAACAACCGAAATACTGATATTTTCGCCCCAAGACCAAAGGCTCATACCAATCTCGGCTGCAACTGTTCTTGTTGTGGGCGATGCACTATCAACTTTTACTTTAGGCAGCTTTTCCATAGCTGCCTTCAAGGCATTAAACGTGTCGTCAGGAGAATACGGTACCTGAAGCTGAAGCTGCTGATCCGCAAAACCCATAATCTGCCTCCGCTTCTTACAAGATTAAGGCTATCGGCAATGGTAGCACGTTCCCAGCAGTCTTAAGTTCGTCTCATGACCTTGCGATGCAGCCCGACGCCCCGGCACCACTCCCCTACTTACCAAAATCGCAGCGAACAATCCCTTGCGTTTGGGCTTTTCTTCTCGGTAGGAACCCTCAGCTGCCGCTGCAACCTGGCGCGGTTGCTCGCCGCCTCCACGGCGCACGATCTGGTACAGAAACGGCGACTTAACGTATTTGACCTCGATGGGCGTGGCGTGCACGGTGCTCTCGCCGGACAGATGCAGGCTCGGGTTGAGCGGTGCCACGATATGCGTCTCGCGCTTGTCGCTAAACACCACCGCGGCCGCGCGGCCCGTCTGGCCGTTCACGGCGATGCGCACCTGCTCGCCATCGCGGCTGTCCGTTGCCGGACGGTCGACAAAGTACACCGGCACCATCACCAGGCCATCCTTATGCTTGCGGGCCTTGCGCGCCCAGGTTCGGATGCTCTTTTTATTGAGCCCCAGCACCGCCTCGGCATCGTTGCCGGCAATGTCGAGCGCCAGCTTATCAATGACCACCTGGTCCTTGGTAGACGCATCGACGGAGACGACGCGGAAGTCACCTTCCTGCATGGCAGGATCGAACGGGCCGACCTTGGCAAAGTCCCATGGCTCCAAAATGCCCATAAGGCGAACATCCAGATAGTTTGCCCGCGGATACGCCCAGTCGAGCACCTCGTAGTACACCAGGGTTTCCTTGCTCAGGCCCTTGCCCGGGAAGCTCGCCATCATACGCAGGTCCGCCAGCGCCATGGGGAAATAGAAGAGCATCATGTCGTTTTGGATCGCGTCTTCCACGTCGTGCCCGGCAAAGGCATCCGGGTACTGGCGCACCAGCTGCAGCGCGTTGGCACGTGCCTGCTGCGGTGAGATTTCGCAGGGAATACCCTGCTCCGGCACATACTCCGCACCCACGCCCATGGTCAGACGTTTGCTAAACGTACCGGGCTTGAGCAGGTCGCAATGCCGATCTTGTTGCCGCAGGACGGGCACTCAAACACACGCTGCGTTGACTCGCCCTCAAAGGACGCTCCGCAGAAGGGGCAAGGAATGCTCACATGCGTGGCCTCTTGGAACTCCTGCGCCGTGCCGCGATCCTCCCACAGCAGATGTTCCAGGACCGACTGGTTGCGCCAATGCGAATTGAAGAAATACCAGTCCGGGTCCTCCGGGCGCTCGAGTTGCGACACATGCGTGAGCTTGAGCAGTCCATCCACCACCGTCAACGGCGTATGGCGAATGCCCAAAGCGCTCTTGGGCTCTCCGGCGTCCGCCTGCCACGGAATGACCGCACCACAAAAGGCGCACTCAAAGCTGCGCTTAGCCTGGTGCGAGTACATAGGGCCGCCGCAGTTTTGACATTTAATGGCAAACATCTCGTCCATGGAAACGTCCTCCTTTGCACAGGGGCTGTCGACGTTAAGTATGTCGAGCAAACAGGCACATGCCCATACCCATGTGGCCCAAAATGGACCACCCAGGCAGACGAGAAGGCTCGCTCGTTAGCACCGGCAGACCATTGCTGCATTTTCTGAGCATCGGTGCACAGCGCCTCCGCGCGAGCTACACTATCCCCTTAAACATGATTGTGAGGACGACCGCTATGCTATTTGTAAATCAGCTGGTACATACGCTTGTTCCCGGCAGCGAGGGCGAGCCGGTCGATACCTCCTGCCGCACCAACGCGGGCTTCGCCGCAAGCCTCATCTGCATTGGCCTCAACATCACCCTGTGCCTGGCCAAGGGCATCGCGGGCCTGCTCGCTGGCTCCGTCTCCCTCATCGCCGACGCTTTCAACAACCTCTCCGATGCCTCGAGCAACATCGTGAGCCTGCTCGGGTTCCGCCTCGCCAGCCGCCCGGCAGACGAAGGCCACCCCTATGGCCACGGCCGCTACGAGTACCTCGCCGGCTTGTTTGTCGCCGTCCTGGTTTGCGCCGTCGGCATCAACCTGATCCTCGAGTCGGTCACCAAGATCATCAAGCCTTCCCCCACCGCTTACACGCTCGTTTCCCTTGCGGCACTGGCTACATCCATGCTCGTTAAGCTCTGGATGGCCGCATTCAACCGCGCGCTGGGCAACCGTATCGATTCCGAAACACTCATTGCCACAGCACAGGACTCCAAAAACGACGTCATCACCTCGGGTTCGGTCTTGATGGCGGCGCTTATTTCGCAGACGACCGGCTTTGACCTCGATGGCTGGGCAGGCCTGGGTGTGGGCATCTTCATCTGCATCAGCGGCATGGGTCTAGTGCGCGACGCCATCAGCCCGTTGCTGGGACAAGCGCCCGACCCCAAGCTCGTTCAGGCAATCCGCGACAAGATCATGTCCTATCCGCAGGTCTTGGGCACACACGACCTGATGGTGCACGACTACGGCCCCGGTCGTCAGTTTGCCAGCGCCCACGTGGAGATGCCCGGCGAGGGCGACGCATTTGAGCACCACGAGATTTTGGACACCATCGAGCACGACATCAAGCGTCAGATGGGCATCGGCATCACGTTGCACTGTGACCCCATCGCCACCACCGGCGACGACCTGCGCGGCTGGGTCAAGCGCGGCATCATGCAGATCGATCCCGCGCTCTCCATCCACGACCTGCACGAGCACGACGGGTTCGTTTCGTTTGACCTTGTGCGTCCCGACGGCTTTGACATATCCGACGAGGAGCTGCTGGAGCTCGTCACGCGCATCGTGCACGAGCGCCGACCAATGCCTCATGCGTCGTTACGTTTGACTCGGGCTTTAGCTCGCCCGACCGTCCGGCCGAGCAGCTGTAGCCCGCTTAACAGCTAGTTTCCCTGAGCGCCCGAGATGCCGTTTTGCAGAGCGTTCCAGGCATCCGTCGCCATGCCGCCCAAGTTCTGAGCGGTGTCGCCCAGGTTCTGGGCCGTGTCGCCCAGCTCTTGGGCCTTATCCCCAAGCTCCTGTGCCTTGTTGCTCAAGTCCTCCAGCGTATTGGAACTCGAGCTGTCGGTACCGCTTTGGCCGTCGGGCGAGTTGCCCGAGCTATTCTTGTGCGTGAGTTGAATTTCGAGGTTGCCGCTGTCGTTATAGTAAGCAGAAGTAACGACCCAGTTGGCATCGATGACGGGCGTTGAGCCATCATCAGTCAGGACCACGGCATTCGAAAGATTGGCGCCGCGCGACTTGAGAAGTTTCTTGGCGTTGGACCAGTACTGCCCCGGGATATCGCTCAGATCGACGGTGCTAGACGAGGCGGACTCGGTTTGCTCGGCAGCGGTATCGGCCGTTGAACTCCCTCGCTTGTTGAGCATGCCCGACACAATGGCAAACACAACCGACAGCGCAAAGAAGATCGCCAGCACGATGAGGATCTTCTTGATCACGCTCGACGAACGCGACGGCTTCTTCTCCTCGTCCTCGCCATATTGCGGAATCGACTTGGGGTACTCGCGATACGGCTCGCGCGACTCGTAGCGAGACTGCGCCGTGCGAGGCATATACGTCGTCTGCTGAGGCTGCGGAATGGGATTTTGCGGCAGGTCATCATAGGGATTCGGCGTCGAGGCGGCATAAGAATCCTGCGGCGCGTAATCAAACGGGTCCGGAGCTGCGTTGCCATAGGGGCCTTGCGAAGATGTAGCGTAAGAATCCTGCGCCGTGTCGCCATAGCCCATAACCCGGGTGGGCTCGGCAGAAGGCTGCGTCGCGGCGGGGTCGGTATAACCGAGGTTGGGAACAACGCGGGTCGCATCGGCGCTATCGCCAGCCTGCGCGGAACCGTAGCCGCCCATCACGGTTGTCTTGTCCTGATCCATGCAACGATTCCTTTCCGTCGCGCGTGAGCATCAAGTTATCCATGCATTCTACCCGCGCAAAAGCCTATGATGGGCAGAGCCCGTCGGTATCTACAAGACATGCGCGGGCCTAAGGATAAAAAAGCCCCGCCGGGCCTTGGGGGCACGGCGGGGCGGGCAGGCAGCTAGGGGCAACAGGCTTAGAACAGGCCGGTGATGTTGCCGTCGCTGTCGACGTCGATGTTCTCAGCCGCGGGGACCTTGGGCAAGCCCGGCATGGTCAGAACACTGCCAGTCAATGCGACCACAAAGTGGGCACCGGCGGAAACCTTGAGCTCGCGCACCGTGATGCGGAAGTTCTCGGGAGCGCCCAGGGCCTTGGCGTTGTCGCTAAAGCTGTACTGCGTCTTGGCCACGCACACCGGCAGGTTGCCAAAGCCGTTCTCGCGCAGCTCGGCGAGCTGGCGCTTGGCGGCCGGCGTAAAGTCGACGCCGTCGGCGCGGTAGACCTTGGTGGCAATGGCCTCAAGAGCGTCGGCCACATCGGCGCCGTCCTCATAGGCAAACTTGAGCTCGCTCGGCTGCTCAATCAGACGCATGACCTCATCGGCAAGCTCGAGCGCGCCCTCGCCGCCCTTGGCCCAAACCTCGGAAAGCTTAACGTTGACGCCGAGCTTCTGACACTCGGACTCGATGAGCGCAAGCTCGGCCTCGGTGTCCGTCGGGAAGCGGTTGATGGCGACTACGCAGGGCAGACCATAAACGTTCTGGATGTTGTCGACGTGACGCAGCAGGTTGGGCATGCCGGCCTTGAGTGCCTCGAGGTTCTCCTCGTTGAGGTCGGCCTTGGCGACGCCACCGTTGTACTTCAGCGCACGAGCGGTCGCGACGACCACGACGGCGCTGGGGCGAACGCCCGTCATGCGGCACTTGATGTCGAGGAACTTCTCGGCACCCAGATCGGCACCGAAGCCGGCCTCGGTAATGGCGACATCGCCAAAGCGCATCGCCATACGCGTGGCATGATGGAGTTGCAGCCGTGGGCAATATTGGCGAAGGGACCGCCGTGGACAAACGCGGGCGTACCCTCGAGCGTCTGCACCAGATTGGGCTTGAGCGCATCCTTGAGCAGGGCCGCCATGGCACCCTGAGCCTTAAGGTCACGGGCGCGAACGGGCTCGCCGGCATAGCTGTAGCCGACAACAATCTCGCCCAGGCGCTCCTTGAGGTCATTGATGCTCGTGGACAGGCACAGGATTGCCATGACCTCGGAGGCAACGGTGATATCGAAGCCGTCCTCGCGCGGCACGCCCTGGGCCTTGCCGCCAATACCGTCGATGACATGGCGCAGCTGACGGTCGTTCATGTCGACGACGCGCTTCCAGGTGATGCGCTTAACATCGATACCGAGCTGGTTGCCCTGCTGAATATGGTTGTCGAGCATGGCGGCCAGCAGGTTGTTAGCGGCACCGATAGCGTGGAAGTCACCGGTAAAGTGCAGGTTGATGTCCTCCATGGGGATGACCTGCGCCCAGCCGCCGCCGGCGGCACCGCCCTTGACGCCAAAGACGGGACCGAGCGAAGGCTCACGCAGGGCCACAGCACTCTTGACGCCGCGACGGCGCAGGCCATCGGCCAGACCGATGGTCGTGGTGGTCTTACCCTCGCCCGCAGGCGTGGGGTTGATGGCGGTCACGAGGACGAGCTTGGCCTGGTGATCAGTTGGCTCATTAAGCAGAGAGTAGTCGACCTTAGCCTTGTCGAAGCCGTACGGAATCAGGTGCTTTACGTCGACACCGGCGTTCTTGGCCACCTCGGTAATGGGCAGCGGTGTGACGGAACGTGCGATTTCGATGTCAGTAGGCATGGGAGGTCCTTTCGTTACCGAATGAGAAAAAGACCAATTCAGCATAGCACGGGCGCGCAATAGTAAAACACCCGTAACCGATGAATGGCGATATGTTTATCCAATGCTCAGCGATAGCTTAACAGCCCGCCAAAACAAAGCGCCCTAAATGGTAGGTTCAATCCCCAAGTGCTCAAAGGTGCGAAGCGTTGCCTGGCGGCCCTGGGGCGTGCGAATCATCAAGCCGCACTGCAGCAGATAGGCTCATAGACATCCTCGAGCGTTCCCGGGTCCTCGCCCACCGCGCTGGCAAGCGTTGTCAGGCCCACGGCACGTCCGGAGAACGTCTTAGCGAGTGTCTCCAAAATGCGAATATCCATCCAGTCCAGACCAAGCTCATCAATCTCGAAGAACTCGAGTGCCTGACGGCAAATGTCAAGCTCAATAGGACCGTTGCCGCGTACCTGCGCATAGTCGCGCACACGCTTGAGCAGACGGTTGGCCAAGCGCGGCGTGCCACGCGAACGTGAGCCGATCTCGAGCGCACTCAGATGATCGATCGTCACGCCCAGAATGGTTGCCGAGCGCGTCACGATCTGGCGAGCTCCTCGACCGTGTAGTAGTCCAGGCGATACGAAATGCCAAAGCGGTCGCGCAGCGGGCCGGTCAGCATACCCGAGCGGGTCGTTGCCGCCACCAGCGTAAACTTAGGGATATCCAGGCGAATCGAACGTGCGGCCGGGCCTTTACCGATCACGATATCGAGCGCAAAGTCCTCCATCGCGGGGTACAGGACCTCCTCGACCGAACGGTTGAGGCGGTGGATCTCGTCAATAAACAGCACATCGCCCGGCTGCAAGTTAGTAAGGATGGCCGCCAGGTCGCCCGTACGCGCGATGGCGGGGCCACTCGTGGTCTTGATCTGAGCGCCCAGCTCGTTGGCGATAACGGTGGCCAGCGTGGTCTTGCCCAGACCCGGAGGGCCCGAAAAGATCACGTGGTCGAGCGTCTCGCCACGGCTCTGCGCCGCCTCGATCAGCACGCGAAGGCTCTGCTTGATATGCTCCTGACCGCAGTAGTCGTCCAGGCGCTGGGGACGCAGGGTACGGTCGACATCGAGGTCTTCGGACGTCAGCTCCGAGCCCACCATGCGCTCACCGTGCGCCATGGATGCCGCCGGCGAATTGCCGGGCGTCGCCCACAGGTCCTGAGAGTCATCGGCTTCCCACATCACGCATCCATTCCAAGTCGCTTAAGCGCCGCGCCGAGCAGATCCTCGACACGCATATCCTGCCCATCATACCCGCTCAGCAACCTCGGTCTCCTGCGGGCTAAAGCCCATGGAAAGGAGCGCCGCACGGGCGTCATCGATCGCCGAAGGAGCGGCGGCGGGCACGGGCATCGCAACCTGACCGGGGATCGCATCGACCGGCACAAAGCCCTTGTCCTTGGCAAAGGTGCTCTTGAGCTCCAAGATGAGGCGCTGGGCGGTCTTTTTGCCCACGCCGGGCACCTTGGCCATGCCCTTGTCGTCCTCGGCCATCACCAGGGAATACAGCTGTCCCACGGTATAGGTGGAGAGCACGGCAAGCGCCAGGCGCGGACCGACACCCGAGACGGACACGAGCCGATCGAACATCGTGCGCTCATCCTTTGAGGAAAAACCGAAAAGTGTCATGGCGTCCTCGCGCACCTGCATACGCGTGTAGAGGCGGACCTCGCCGCCGGGCGTCGGCAACGTGGCCGCAGTGCTGCCCGAGATGCCGAGTTCAAAGCCAACGCCCGACACGTCGACGACGGCCGAGCTCATCGTGGCCTCGACAAGCGTTCCATGGAGCTGGGAAATCATCAGTATCCGGTTCCTCTCTGTTGATAGAACTCGCCGCCGGTGAGGGCGCGGGTGCGGCTGAGGTTAACGTGGCAGATGGCGCAGGCCAGGGCATCGGCGGCATGGTCGGGATGCGGGTCGTGATCGAGCTGCGTGAGCGTACGAACCATATACGCGACCTGCCGTTTGTCCGCAGCGCCGGTGCCCACAACAGCCTGCTTAATCTGCATAGGCGTATACTCGCCAATCTCGAGCGCGCATTCCGAAAGCGCCACGAGCGCGGCGCCGCGGGCATGCGCCGTAGGGATGGCCGAGCGAACGTTGGCGCCAAAGTAAATGCTCTCGATAGCAGCGGTATCGGGTCGATAGCGCTCCACGACACCCTTGAGGTCGCGGGCGATATGCGACAGGCGCACCGCGAGCGGACTACCCGCGCTGGTCTCGATGCAGCCATAGGCACGGCAGCGAACCTCGCCACGCCGCTCCTCGATAATCCCCCAACCCGTATGAGCCAAACCGGGGTCAATGCCTAAAATAACCAAGCCAACCTCCCCTCGTCTTTTACCAAGCGCAAGGCAAGGCCCCGCGCACTACTCACGAACGTCTGTTCTAGAATAACACAACGGGGTCAAGATGCTTAGTTGAAGTATCGGGGTTGAGAGCGAATCCCATCCCCAGTTTAGTTCTGCGAGAAGAATGGGAACTGTCGGGGATCAACCGGCGGATGCGGCATCGGCGTACCCTGGGGCCCGCCCTGCGGTCCGCCCTGGCCGCTCATCATCTTGTCGATGGCGTCCTGGACCTCGCCCTCAAACCGCTTCATGCCCTCATGCAGACGACGCTGACCGTCCTCGGAGCGCAGCTCTTCCATCTGCTCGGGTGAAATACCCAACAGCTCGCCCAATAAGCCCATCATCTCGCCGCGCATACGGTCACTCGTATCGTCGTCGGCAAAGCGTCGCACTTCGGCGCGCGCCAGCGAATCAACCGTCATGCGCTCCTTGCCGTTGAGCCCCAGATCGGACCACGCAAGCATGTACGGCCAGGCGCGCTCGGCAAACGAACGGGCCGAGACGATCGGCGCCGTCGGCAGCATGCGACGAGCAGCCTCGCCCTGGCGCACAAGCATCAGCAACAGCGAGCAGGCCTCGGGCTTGGCGGCGGCCATCGGGATGTCGTCAAAGGGACGGTTGCGGTCCACGTGCGACTCGAGCGCACCATCGACCTCGCCCGGCTCAAGCCCGCCGAGCAGCTGTGCCGCGCGGTCGAGCATATCGACCGGACCGTCGAGCGTCGAGAGCGCCTGCGCCAGCACTCGCTCCATACAATCTTCCACCGCGTTGAGCGTCACGAGCTCTTGGGGCACCACGGCAGACGTGCGGTTGCGCACGCGCGCCACAAACTCAAGCGTCGACAGGTACACATCGCCAAAGGGCGCATAATCGCCCTGGTAGCCGCCGCAAAGCGCCGGCGCCGCCAGCGCGTACTCGGTTTTGGACAGCGGACTCAACGCCATCGCACCCAACTCGAGCGCCGTGTCCTCCAGCATGAGGCCCAGCGTGCGAGAGCGCAGGCGCTCGGCG
>ENA-OPZM01000377-OPZM01000377.1-human-gut-metagenome-genome-assembly--contig:-NODE-377-length-19623-cov-2.339454_pt1 | contig 19623 bp, 20 predicted proteins | sample MGYA00242478_ERZ504493 | MGnify/ENA primary metagenome ERZ504493 (study PRJEB26092, sample SAMD00036227) | human gut metagenome | host: Homo sapiens | study: EMG produced TPA metagenomics assembly of...
TTAAAGTTCTTCCAGTACCACTCTCGCGCTGCGTACGGCTTTGACGTCCGTGCGGTAGAGGGTGTATTCGCTTAAGGATGGAAGTCCCATGTTCACATTTTCTTTCCGGTACTGCATCGGGCTCGCCAGTTCGATTTTTCCGGACATATGGTAGGCGGTCACGCGGTTTTCGGATACAGCTCGCGGATCGCATCCGCGCAGATACCGCCGCCCGCCTGAATACGGATGCGTCCCGCCGCCTGGCGCTGCAGTTCGGCGAGAAGCTCTGCTCCTTTTACCGCACTGTTCTGCTGACCGGAGGTGAGAATGGTGTTCATACCAAGCGATACCGCCTGCTCAAGCGCTTCTTTGGGATCGCGGCAGACATCAAACGCGCGGTGCAGCGTCACGGACATGCCGTCGGCTGCCTCCATCAGCTGTTCCATTGCCGCCATATTCATCGTTCCATCCTCTTTCAGCACACCGACCACAACGCCATCTGCACCAAGTTCGCGGTACATCGCGACTTCCTCGCGGATTTCTTCTAATTCATATGGGGTGTAGCAGAAATCCCCGAACCGCGGGCGGATCAATGCATGAATCGGAATGGTTGTCTGTCTGCGGATCACCTCAAACAGCTTCGAACCCGGCGTTGTTCCGCCGATCACCAGATTCTGACACAGCTCCAGCCGGCTTGCCCCGCCTTTTGCCGCCGCAAGCGCCGACTCCGCCGAGTCCACACAGACTTCCAGGATATAATCGTTCATAAAATTCCCTCTGTTTTCGTAATTTTCTTTCTCTATCATACCCTATTTGAGGCAATTAGGAAAGAGCTTCTTTGGTTCACTTTCGTTCACTTCTGCTTCTGATGCAGATATTTTTCTCTCGTTGCCATGCCGCCGCGAATGTGGCGTTCAGACTTGTTCACATCCAGAATTTTCCTTGCCTCTGCCGCCAGACCCGGATTCACTTGTACCAGACGTGATGTCAGATCCTTATGCACGGTACTTTTGCTCACTCCGAATTTTTTCGCCGTCTGCCGTACGGTCGCTTTCGTCTCAATCATGTAAATTGCTGTCTCCACAGCACGCTCTTCGATATAGTCCCTCACAAAAAGCCTCCGAAGACGCTGTTTTTACAGTGTATTCGGAGGCTTTGATGGGTATGTCTTCTATTTTATTATTTGTAATATACCATACCGCTTTTGTCTGTTCCAGCACCTGATCGATATCCCAGGTTTTTTCGGAATTTTTTCTGCTGTTTGGGTCGTTGATTTTCAGTCTGCCATTCTGCAATCCGGTAAGAACGATAAAATGACCGTTGCTGGTAAACTCCCCGGGTCCCATCAGGGGCAATGATGGGTTTCCGGCCTGCAGGTGTTTTCCACCCGTTCCCGTTCCACAGGGATTTCTTTGCTGGAAAGGCCGATCTGCCGGGCTCCTTCCAGCATCAGAGACCAGGCGGTTCCGCTGCCGTCTACGGCATAGCCGTTCTGTGAGGCAAAATCGGCGACCCAGCGCGGATTTTTTTGTGATATCGCCAGTCATGAAAATGGCAACCATGGAAAGTGCTGTCGGTCCGCAGCCGCTTAATCCCATCACTTCACCGGCATATCGGTGATAGCCCCATCTCTGATCCCACTGCAAGAGAAGCGGAACCTCCGATGCGGATGACAGGTCGCTCAGGTCAATCTCCGGCTCCTCCTCTTTTTTCAACGGATATTCTTCGACGAACGTCTCCGTCTCATTGTTTCTCTCGTAAAGCGACAACAGCTCCTCCGGGTACTGATCCATTGAAATGCCGTTTGCTTTCGCATACCGTTGGATCGGATTCTGCCGGAAGCGCCGCACACCGCCCAAAAACAGAAGACAGCCGAACAGCAATAGCAGCCCGCGGATCCGCCATACCTTTCTTTTTCGTCTCCGTGCTCTTTCTCTTCTTCGCATCATCTTTTTTCGTTCTGCCGTCTCTTGCCATGTCAGTGTATTGCTTTCACGGATCATGAAAAATCCCCCTCCCGATCTTATTGTGTACTCCCAAAATCTTTCCATTTCTGATTTTGTGAGATGCTTGAGAGTACATTCTTCTCTTTCATCATAACAAATTTCCGATTTTTCTTTTTGTATATTTTCCGAAGAAAAACTGCTTTTTTTCCGTCTGCTTTCTTAAGATTTTTTGTATCTGTGCAAAGCCATGCGAAACGGAAGAAAAACCGCAAGCAGGAAAAAGATGGCAAATTCCGGAAATATCGTTGAGAAAAAATGTCAAAAATGGTAGAATAAGGAAAACACAAACTTTAAGCGGAGGATAAAACAAATGAAAAAACTGAAAGTTAAAAAAGGCAGTACCTGTATGGCTTGTCTTGCCTGTGTGGGAGCATGTTCTGAGGCATTTTATAAGGTATTTGATCCGGACAAGGCATGTCTGCAGATCGTAGAGAAAAAGGCTGTCCGCCCGATCGCCTGTCCGCAGTGCGGTAAATGTGCCGAGGCCTGTCCGGAAGGCGCCATTACCCAGAACCCGAAGGGCGTTTACATGATCAACAAGAAAAAATGTACGGGATGCGGAGCCTGTGCGAAGGCCTGTCCATTTGGCCTGATCGTAAAAACCGAGGGCAATCCGGCTTCCAAATGTATTGCCTGCGGTATCTGCGCAAAAGCCTGTCCGATGGATGTACTGGAAGTTGTGGACGAATAATGATCCGAACTCTTAGATATCGCCAGGATCTCGTGTAAGCACAGATCCTGACTCATTGCTCACATAAACATAAAAATGCACTGTGGAACGTCGTCGGACAATTTCACAGTGCATTTTTATCTTAAACGAAAAACAATTGATTCCCGCTCGCTGCCTGGCAGAATGATCGATGCCCGTTTCCACAGACGGCATTCCGACAAAAAGGGACAAAATTTACAATTTTACTCCCACGCCAGCAGAACCATCGATTTTGCCGGAAGCATCATGCTTTCTTTCATCTCTGCTCCATCCTCTGCACAGCGTTTTCCATCGCAGAGCAGTTTCCAGTTTCCTTCCGGGAGTTTCTGAAAAGCTTCTTTTTCCCATGGATTGTAGAAGACGCAGACTGCGCGGCCATCCGGGTATTCCAGTTCGTAACCTGCGATCTGGTTTTCACGGAAAAATGTCTTTTTACAGTCCGGCTCGCACGTTCCGTATGCCTGAAATTTTCGGCGCAGAGCGAGAAGACCACGGTAATAGTCCACCAGCTCTTCCTGCTCTAAGGCGCGTGTCCAGTCAATTTTGTTGAGCTGCCACGACGATTTGAAGCTGTTTCCTTCGCCATGCTTCGTGCGCGCAAATTCCTCACCCGCCTGGAAAAACGGCATTCCCTTGCAGGTCATCACAATGCCCGCCGCCAGACGGTTCATCGAAAGCGTCCGCTCATCCATCTTGTCAAAATCCGGCTCCGCATCCTCCTTCCGCTTCGGATCGGACAGTTTTAATTTATCCACAGTGTATAATTATCATGTGCCGACACATACGGAATCAGCTGGCTCGCATTGCGCGGCTCATAGGCTCCTTTTCCGTCCAGCCAGCCGTCTGTCGCGGAAAGTATTCCTGCTGAAAGACGCTCTTTCCATTGACATAGCCTCCCTCTGCGGCAATGAAAACACTTCCCTTGATGGAATCTCTCGTATCGTCACAGAACATGGAAATGCCATCCATCAGCTTTCCGATATTCTGTTTATCCGAAGGGAAATATCCCTCCTGCATTGCGCTTGCCGCTGCTTTCCACGGTTCACCGTAAACCAGAATCTCCTCGCCGCGCGCATCCGGTTCAGAGCTGTGCGGATCGCATTCATGGTCTCCGTGTCATGCAGTGCCATCAGATCGAAGCGGAAACCGTCGATATGATATTCCTTCGCCCAGTAACAAACCGAGTGAACCATAAAGCGGCGGAACATCTCCCGCTCACTTGCCGTCTCGTTTCCACAGTCGGAGCCATTGGAAATCGTGCCGTCCTCCCATTCACGGTAATAATAATAAGGAACTGTTTTCTGAAGCGGCGAATCGAGATTATACGTATGATTGTATACCACATCCATAATCACGCCGATGCCGGCTTTATGCAGTGCCTGAACCATTTCCTTCATTTCCCGGATACGTACCTCTCCGTGGAAAGGATCGGTTGCATAGGATCCCTCCGGCACATTGTACTGCACCGGGTCGTAGCCCCAGTTGAACGCTTCCGCATCGTCTTCCGGCACACTTCCGAAATCGAAAACAGGAAGCAGATGCACATGAGAAATGCCAAGCGACTTCAGATAATCGAGCCTGTCGCATGAATTCCGTCTCCATTCAGCGTTGTGCCTTCTTCCGTAAATGCCAGAAACTTTCCACGGTGCTTATCCGAAACACCGGAATTCGGATCGCTTGAAAAATCCTTCACATGAAGCTCATACACACAGCGGTCCTCCGGCCGGATTTCCGGTCTTTTATCCTGCTCCCAGCCCACCGGTCCGTCTCTGCAAGATTTACTACCATACTCCGCTCCGAATCAACACCGGAAGCCACGCCGTACGGATCGACCGTATCAAAAACGCCATCTGAGTGCAGAATGTGATACGTATAATACGTTCCATACCGCGCTCCCTGCAATGCACAACTCCAGACACCCTTTTCGCCGCGTGTCATCGCAAGCGAAGCTATTTTTCGGTCCCCGTTCTCCCGGCTGCTGCCGCGGGAAAACAGCTCCAGCGAAACCTCCATCGCTGTCGGCGCCCAGAGCTTCCATTCTGTCACAAACTGTTCATCCTTTTTCGGCATCTGCCAGTTTTCATCGCATTCCCCGCTCTTTTTTACCGAAACACCGAGGTCATCCCCTTCATACGTAAAGTTTTCCACAAATTCTTCCGATTCAAAAAAACTTTTCCACTCCGCCGGCGTTCTTTTCACCACCGCATTCATCTTCTTTCCCTCCATTTCTTTGTAAACCCGCAGAATCTCTCCGACACTCCACGCCTGCGCATAGCAGCCCTTCGACATCACCGGCGCCGCACCATCATAAATCTCCGCCAGATGAAACAGACATCCTTCCTGCATCCAGCTCGCAAGACGGTCCAGTCCGCGGCGCACTTCCTGTTTTCCCTCCTTCGGGAAATAGTTCAGCACCGCGCGGAAATACGCCCCAAGCGGAAATCCCCAGACTGTCCCCTGATGATATGCCCTGTCACGCTCCGGCTGGCTTCCGCCGATCCATGGATGAAACGCCGGATCCTCCATCTCCAATGACCGCAGTCCTGCTGTCGTATACAGCTTTTCTTTGACCGCCTGTAAGATCCGCTGCCCCTGCTTCTGACTCATCATCTGAAACGGAAGCGCCAGCACAAAGACCTGATTGCATCGGAACTGCTTTTCTTCATACGTGCCGTTCAGCACATCCTTCAGATATCCTTCCTCTTCCATCCAGAACTTTTCGAGGAAACTCTTCTTCACCTGCTCCGCAAGCTTCCCATACGCCGATCCATCCTTTCCGACAAACGGCGCCAGCTCTTTCAGAATCCTCAGACCATTATACCAGTATGCATTAATCTCCACTGGCTTTCCGTGACGCGGTGTCGGCAGCTCCTTGTCAATCCGCACATCCATCCACGTCACCTGCTCCAGGCCGCCCCCGGCCATAATCAGCCCGTCACTGTCCATTTTAATATGGAAATCCGTTCCCTTCTGATACCAGAACACAATATCCTCCATCACCGGAAACGCCTCACGTACAAACTCCACATCTCCTGTCTCAAGGTAATACTCATACACCACATCCAGAAACAAAAGTGCCGCATCCACCGTATTATACATCGGAAGCGCATCCCCCTCCGGAAACAGGTTCGGCATCAGTCCTTCTTTTGTATATGCCATAAAAGTCCGAAGAATGCTCTTACACTCCTCATACTCCCCAATTGCCAACGTGCACCCCGGCAGCGAAATCATCGTATCCCGCCCCCAGTCCGCAAAATAAGGAAAACCAGCCATAATACTCTTCCCACCTGTCGATGCACGTTCCGTAATATACTGACTCGCACTCACCGCCAGCCGCTTTCCCACCGGATCAGAAATCCCGGACTTTTCCGCAATCATCTCCTGCCGCTTCTCTTCCTCTTCTATCCACAGCGCAATCCTTTCCTCATCCCACTTATCCACATCATCCGCGAGACTATTACACAACAAAAAAGACCTGCTCCCTGCCGTCTCCCGTCACTCTCAAACCGAATCCGATGATTCACGACAGCACTTCCGATACCATCTCTTCCATCCCGTGCATCCTGCTCAAAAAACAAATCCCTCCAGATCCTCTCCTTCTCCATCTGAAGCTCCCCATTTGTCCCATAAGAAAGAATCACACCATTGCTCGCAATGCACTTCCGGTCCACCGCAAAATCCTGCCCCTCCTGCAGCTGCTCCCCCTTCGCCGCAAACCGCATCACCGGCCGAACCGAAAAACTCCCCTTCTTCCCACTTCTCACCCGATACCGGACAAGAACCGTATTCTCCCCCTGAACCATCCCAATCGTCTTCTCAATCTCAACCCCCTTCACCCGGTAAAACCATACCGGCAGACTCCCCATCTCAAACCCTTCCAGAAACCGAAACCCCTCCACATTCTGCGTCCGATTCACAAACTCCTGTGAAAACAGCTCCGTCTCCTCACCATCCACCTCCAACGTCTCCCAGACATTCGAAATCAGATGCTCCCGCACCGTAGGCGCCTTCAATGCTCCCATTAACAGCGCCTGATCATTCCTCGCCGCATTCCCCATCACCGTCAGCGAACAATAACCTCCCAGTCCGTTTGTCAGCAAAAAACACTTCTTTTCTCCACTCCGGAAATCCATCCACTCCGAAGCATTCAGTCGAATCCTATCCATACCGCAAAACCTCCAAATTTTACACAATATGTTCCCGGAACTTTTCTGTTCTCATAAATCAATCACAAAAAACTCCGGAAATATTTTTTTCATTCTATCTCCAAACTTCGCACCAGTCAATAAACTCACGCCGATTCGCCCTCCGGACAGATCCAGCCTATCCTCCGTCCTCCAACACACTCTCCCTTCCACACACAACAATTCACGCCGATCTGCCTCCGGCAGATCCAGCCTATCCTCCCGTCCTCCAACCCCAGGATCTGGCTCCGCGTCGTGGCACCTGCCGCGCAGACGGGCGCATTGGCATCGGCAGCATGCGGATGATGCACGCGTGGGAGGCAGTGGAGTGAGGATGACGGACGGCCATCCAGGCCGGAAGTCAAGAGGCTCTGAGACGGGAAATCATCAGATTTCCTGTCGAATAGCCTCGGTTCCTCAATCCACCGCCTCCCACACGTCATCCAATCCGCCCGCCGATGCCACCGCGCCCGTCTGTGCGGCAGGTGCCACGGCGCCGGAGCCAGATCCGTCCCTCCCCCCACACACAAATAGAGCAGCCGACCCCTCATCGGCTGCTCCACACATCATCCTTTGACGGCTCCTGAAAGCCCATCTGTATAATATCTCTGCATTACAACAAACAAAATCGCAATCGGCACCGAAATGCAAACCGCTCCCGCCGCAAAGCAAGTATACCAGCTGTCGATATACTCCTTCTCCAGCATCTTCCACAGACCCAGTGCAACCGTATAATACTTCGCATTCGCTCTGCAGATAACCTTTGCGAAAATAAAGTCCAGCCACGGTCCCAGAAATGCACTCAAAGTCGTGTACACAATAATCGGCTTACTCAGTGGAATTGTCACCTTCGTAAATACCTGGAATCTCGTTGCTCCATCCAGATAAGCCGCCTCATCCAGTGCCTTCGGAACCGTATCGAAAAATCCCTTTGCAAGCAGGAATCCCGCTCCGGAACCGCCCGAGTACACCAGAATCAATGCCACGCGGATCATTGATCCCTCCGAAAGACCAACTGCCTTTAAGATATAGTAGACAGCAACCATCGACATAAATGCCGGGAACAGACCTAAGATCATCGCGATGTTCATGTAAGTCTTACGGATTTTAAAACGCATTCTCGACATACAGTAAGAAACCGAAAGCACGAATACCGTAGAGATCAGACAGCTGAACACAGCAATGATAAACGTATTCTTAAACATCTGCGGAAAGTCCAAAACCTGCGTATCCGTAAACAGACGCACATAATTATGAACGTATATCCTTTGGGAAAAAGCTGGTAACATAAGATCCCTTCTGTGTACTGAAGCTTAAGAGTGCAATCCACAGAACCGGAATCACCCACACAATCGCAAGCAGTGCCAGAACCACATGTACAATCACATCGGAAATCATTCCGCGCGCTTTCATGGAGTGTGTTTTTTTCTCTTTGTTATTCATTATTGGAATCCCTCCTCGTTCTTGTAAGAACCAGTATTCCGGTACGTGATCAGTGAAACTACCGCCAGAATGACAAAGGTAAGAATACCGACAACCGCACCAACGTTAAAGTACTGTAAGTCAACCGTCAGCTTGTACAGCCAGGTAACCAGAAGGTCCGTCTTTCCGGCGGTTGCTCCGACCGGAACCGGTGCTCCTGCAGTCAGCAGATAGATAACGTTGAAGTTGTTGATATTACCCGTAAACGTTGTAATCAGATACGGAGTCGTGACAAACAGCATATACGGCAGCGTAATTTTAAAGAAAATTGTCACAGGGCCTGCGCCGTCCACACGGGCTGCCTCGTAAAGCTCACCCGGAATGTTCTGTAAGATACCGGTAACCTGCATCATGGTAAACGGAATACCAACCAGAGGTTGATGATAACAACCGTTGCTCTCGCCCAGGTCGCATTTGTCAGGAACGGAAGCGGACTGCTGATCAGACCGGCCTGAACCAAGAGGTTGTTGATCAGGCCGTTGTCCTTTAACATCGTACGCATCAGAAGAAGAGAAACGAACTGCGGAATTGCAGCGGAGAGCATAAAACAGAATCTCCAGAATCCCTTGATGCGGGTTGTTTTACGATTGATGACAATCGCAAGAATCATACCAAGAATATAGTTCAGGAAGGTAGCGAGCACAGCCAGATCAGGTCCATCCAAGAACAGACCAGAATGTCTTGCCGATCGAGTTGCCCATGCCAAGAACCGTACTGAAATTTTTCACTCCAACCCAGTGAAAAATCGTCAGATGGTCGCCGACTTTACTGTAGCTGGTGAAAGCCATACAGATCATAAAGACCAGTGGAAGGATTGTGAAAATCACAATACCGAGAATCGGAAGTGTCAGCAGGGTCCAGTGCAGTCTCTTGTCAACGAGTGCTTCCAGATCCTCTTTGATGGTGTTGATATGTTTCCCTTCCTTTGCACGACACTCTACCTCATAAGCGCTCTTCATATTGACACGCCAGATCATAAAGAAGAGAACCGTAATAAAAATCGTTGCTACTCCGTAGAGCAGGAACAGAATTGTCATATCGCCGCCGGTATATTCATAAATACCTTGGCCTCGTTCCACACCTCTTCCTGCGCACGGCCGCCCAGGGTGATGAGATGATAGAGATTGTTGATACCGCCTTCGATCATAAACAGGAGATACGCAATTTCTACTGCCAGAAATAAAATACCCTTTACGATCTGTTTGTGAGCCAGATTTCCCAGTCCCATGACAAACATGGAAAGTTTCGTGACCGCATCGCCCTTTGTGATGGCTTTTGTCACCGGATAGGGAGTCTCAAACTCTTTGGCGCGTTTTTTCAATGATGCCATAATCTATCCTTTCCGAAAGACAGGCATTGTCAATCCTGGTGTCTGACAATGCCTGTGGTTTCAATCCTGTTGATTTCCGAACACTTCAGTGCCTGTCTTGCTTACTCGACTGCAGAAGTATTCATGCTTGTGTTCAGTTTCTCTGTCATTTCTGCAGCGTTATCATGGGTAACTTCACCGTTGACCAGAGATTTACCAAAATTCTCTGCCGGAGTCCAGTAGTTGCTCATATTCTTAACGAACGGCTGGATGATAGAAGTATTGTTGAAGGTATCGTTCTGAGCAGTTACCAGTGCATCGTCTGTGATCTGGGAAAGCAGCTCTTCGTTACACGGAACTACGTTTCTCATTTCATAGTGTGCTTTCTGAGCATCTGCGCTTCCGAGATATCTTGCAAGAGCAACTGCAACCTGCGGATATTCACAGTTCGGATTCACACCGATTGCTTTAGAACCGGAGAAGGATTTCATCTGTTTCTCCTCGCCGTTGATGGTGATGGTCGGAAGCTGTACAACACCGTAATTATCACCGAGTGCCTCTTTAACTGCGGATGCATCCCAGGAACCGGAGAACATTGCTTTTACAGAACCGTCACGCAGACCGGAAAGACCGGATCCGTCTGCATCAGATACGAAGTTCGGATTGTTTACCAGGTCAACCAGGTAATCGGTCACTGCTTTTGCTTTATCGCCTTCGAAGTCAACGCCTGCTGCCTCGTCTGTTCCGTCCTCACCGAACAGCGTACAGCCGTTTGCTACGTAGAAGGAAGCAATGTACCAGGAGTTTGTAATCGGGAAGGAAATCTTGTCTTTTGCGATCATGGTATCCAGGTTTTTCACTTCATCCTCAGTGAATGCAGATTTATCATAGTACATAAACCAGGTGTTTGTGGTGAATGGTACACCGTAGATATCGCCGTCAACGGATACGGAATCTACAATTGCCTGAGAGTTGTTCTCTTTTACCTCCTCAACTGTCTGTCCGCCGAGTTTTGAAATTCCGTTTGCAGCGATCAGGGATGTCAGGTTGTCGTTTGCAAACATGTAAACATCTGCTGCTCCTTCAACGTCCTGTGTTACGGTATCTTTTGCATCGCTCTCTGCGCATACACCGTAATCAAAGGTAATGTGCCAGGATGGATGCTCCTCTGCAAACTGATTGCACATGGTCTGCAGCCACTCACCGCTGTCGCTTGCCTGATCCTCTGATGGAGACCATACGGTAAGGGTTGTGGTAATTTCCTCTTCCTCTGCTGCGTTGGAAGCAGATGCGCTTGTGCTTCCTGCCTCGGATGTGCTCTTGGAATCGTTTCCGGAAGCGGCATTTGAAGAACCGCTGTCGCTGTTTCCGCATCCTGCCAGCATGCCAACTGCAAGTGCTGCGGTCATCATAATAGATACTACTTTCTTTTTCATATTGAAAATCCTCCTTATATGATTTTTCTTTCTGGAACGTCTGCTGTCATATCGCATTTGCTGCTTGGTATCTCTCGTTCTTATTGATTTTATTATAGCAGTTGGCGGATTTTTCTGAAATATCAAGAATCTATGATCTATGTTGGATTTCTACGTTACATTTCTACACCGGAGCGTATCCGAAAAATCATTTCCGCAATCTGCAGAATTCTTTTCCGCAACAAAAAAAGAGGCCGTGCACCGTTTTTCCGGTGCGTCCTGCCTCCTCTTCTGTTTTTTATTCCGCCTTCTGCTCGGCTTTTTCTTCTGTCTTCTGATCTTCCTGTGAACTCAGGCTTTTCCTTTCCTGAATCATCTCCTGAATGATTTCATCTCCGCCTTCCTCCTGCCACTCTTTTACAAAATCATCAAAAGAAGAAAGCTCAGACTCGCCCCGGATAATTTTTAAAAAGGTCTCCGATTCCAGTTCTTTTAAGGTGTAACGATATGCTTCTGTGGTCTTCGTCCGGGTCGGATAAATCGTATTCACTCTTTGAATCTTTTCGTCGCTTAAAAGCGAGCAGGCTGTGATACGGGATAAATACGCGCTCCACTCCTCCGCACTCGCTGTTTTCGGGTTCTCCAGATAGGCGCGGCATACCTTTTCGAACGATCTTTCCAGAATCTCCAGCTCATCCTCCGATTTTTCCCCGTTCAGTGCCGCCTGCAGATTTTCGTAACAGATCGTCAGTGCCTGATTATAGTCGAGATTGATTGCTAAGGGGCGTGCCGTCGGATCGATATTTCCCGTATAATATTGCTGAAATTCTCCCCTTGGATCATCGTAGGAATAGCGCATATAATCAAACATCACCGACAGGATCTTCGGCACAATCTCCGGATATTCATACCCTTTTCGCACTACCACATAATTTCCGGTCAGCTTTTCGTTGCAGTACCGCACACTTCCATCCTTCCCGGTCCGAATCAGAAACGGCTGCCAGTCGGCCTCCGGATCCGTCTCATGACAGCGCCAGAGCGGGTTGTTCGGTGCCCACCACGGTGCGAAGAAAATGCCGCAGCGTCCCTGGGCAATGAGATCGGCAATGTCATCCTGTGTGCGGATCAAAAAGTCCCGGTCAAGGACGCCCTCCTGGTACCAGTCTGCCAACATGCCAAGTGCGTCTTTTACATTGGGCTGAACGGAACCATAAACCGGCATTCCTTCCGCATCCGTCAGCCATCTTCCCGGATATGCACCAAATGAGGCAAAAATAAGATTCATGCCGTATTCCGAAGAAATGCCCGTGCCGCCGTACAGAGTTGTGCTGACTGCAAGACCGATGTTACCCATCTCCTGGTTTGCCGGATTCTCCTCTGCAAACGTCAACGCAATATGTTTCACATCATCGATCGTTTCCGGTACGGAAAGTCCCAGTTTTTCCATCCAGTCCTTCCGCACCCATAGAAGATTCGGACCGTCCGAAATGTTGGTTTCCGGGAATGCCATCAGCTTTCCGTCAAAGGTACAGCCCTGCAGAATCTCCTCACCGTAGCTTGCATAAATATCCTTGATACGGTCGCTGGCACAATTTGCATAAACCTCTGTAAGATCGGCAAGCTGATCGTTTTTCTGCATGGCATTCATCGTTTTCTGATCCACAACCATGATATCGGCAATGTTTCCTGTTGCAATCATGGTAGAAATGCCAACGTTATAGGTATCACCGTAGTTTTCATAAACATCCTCGTTCTGTACATTAATGATTTCGCGGATCAGGCGTGTATAGGCATTGTCCTCATAGGTTTCTCCTCCGGGAGATTGGAATTATTCACACCCGTCATTTTTGCCAGCGTGTACGTGATGGTTTCCGGGTAACGTCCGTACGGCGTTGTTTTCGCTTCCGTAAGAGCCGCAGCCTCATTTCCGGCAGCATCGGAAACAGAATCATTCCCTGCTGCGCCACTTTCTCCGCAGCCACCCAGAATCGTTCCCGCTGCCAGCAATACAGCGAGGCCTGCCGCAATTTTTTTTTGCATCATGCCTGTACCTCCCTTTCCACACCCGGAATCCGTACCGTCACTTTCGTTCCCTTTCCCGGCTCACTCTCAATCGAAAGACCATACGCTTCTCCGTATTCGAGCTGAATCCGGGAATTGACATTCCGCACACCGTAGCCGCTGCTCTTCTCCGTCAGAATGGTCTGTGCTTTTTCCTGTTCCATACCAACACCATTATCCGCCACGGAAAGCACCACACAGTCTCCGTCGCGCCGTCCGCTGATTGTAATCACGCCGGGCTCACTACCGCGCCGCCGGTCAATTCCATGTGCAATCGCATTTTCGGCAAGCGGCTGCAGAATCAGGTTCAATGTACGGTAATCCAGAATATCCTCCGCCACATCCATTTTGACCGTAAAGCTGTAGTCGTGAAACATTTCCTGAATCTGCAGATACGAACGCACATTGTCGATCTCCTCGCGGATGGACATCGTATTTTTGCCTTTGTTCAGGGAAGTCCGGTAGTACCGCGAAAGCGCCAGCGTCGCCTTGCTGATATCATCCGAACCGATTTCCAGCGCTTTCCAGTTGATCAGCGACAGGGAATTATACAGAAAATGCGGGTTAATCTGTGCGCGGAGCGCCGTCATCTCATACTGCTTCTGGCGGATGCGGCTCTCATAGACTTCCTGAATCAGCTGACGGATACGCGACAGCATCTGATTAAAGCCACGCGTCAGATCACCGATTTCATCTCTTTCCGTAGAAACCATTTCCACTTCCAGGTTTCCTTCCTCTACCTCGGCCATCGTCTTTTTCAGCTTTTCAAGGCGGTGCGCCATATTTCCGGAGAATCTCATAATCACGACTGCAGAGAAAAGGACGCAGCCCGCCCACATCAGAAGAACTATCAGAAGAATCGGCTGCATCGGACTGATGATGCCTTTTTTCGGCAGATAGCACGCGGCATGCCATCCATTCTGCTCAATCTCCTTTTCCAGGAGAATGTAGTTCGCTGTATTCTGCTTCTCTTTTTTTTGTATCTTCTGAAAGTCTGAAAATTCCATCTGGTATTTCGCATTCCTGGTCATCTTCTGATTTTCATACAGCACTTCTTTGTCCTCATTGTAGACGAAAACACCGTAATCCTCATTGACTGCAAGCTCCATGGAGCCAAAAATCTTACTGTAGTCCATGGAAATGTATAAAAAACCGCCTTTTCCGTCATCAATCAGCGGCATAGACCGCACCATCGTCACCGTTCCCTGATCCATATCGGCATACCAGTGAACGTCATTGTCCGCCGGTGCTGTCCATTCATCATTTTCAATTTCCTGCGCCGGACGCAGATACGTGCCGTGCGGAATGACGAAATCACGCACATAGACCGTAGATTGTCGGATTTCCGGGTAAAAATAACTTAAGGAATCCATCATCGGATCAAACTCTTTCACCATGCGCTCGTATGCTTCGAAGCTGTTTTTGTCTTCTGCCTTTATAATCTGAACAATCGTCTGGTCGAATGCCAGATAGTCCGACATACTCTGGTGCAGCGCAAGCTCCGTATTCACATCGTCCACTGCCTGATCAAAGGTGGTCTGCAGATTTTTGATCTCACACTCGACAAGTACACGGCGCATCTGGGTGTAAAACAGTGTGAACATCAGGCACATTGGGAAAAGTCCTGTGAGAACGTAAGCCACGATAAGTTTCCGGTGTACCTTCATATCTGAAAATGCTTTTTTTTATTCTGCCGGCAAATGATGTCATCTTACTCCCCCTGATCCCGGTATTTCTGCGGGATGATTCCAAAATATTCGCGGAAGCTCTGACAGAAATAGGACACATTCACAAAACCGCATTTTTCGCAGATTATACCGATTTTCTCATTCGTATTTTCAAGCATCTCCCGCGCACGCTCCATGCGGAAACCTTTTAAGTAGCGGCTCAGGTTTTCTCCTGTATTTTTCTTGAAAATGCTGCTCAGATAATTCGGTGTCATGCCAACCTCGCGCGCAAGCTGGTCAACACCCATGCCACTGTCAGAATAGTTCTCACAGATATACTGTTTAATCTGCTCGACTTCTCTGCGTTTCGCAACACCGCCGTCTGCGCGGAAGACCGTTTCGAGCCGGTCAATACCCATACGGACCGCTTGAATCACACCGGTCATGTTGCTGCTGTGATACAGGGCGTCGATCTCACGGTCCAGCTCCCGCTCATCTTTTCTCTCGAGATTGTCGTAAATCTCTTTCAATAAGTTGGAAAACATAAATTTGATGTAAATCTGAGAAAAAATCGTCTGGTGCTCATACTTTTCGCAGAACTGGTCAAAGTGTTCACGCAGGCTCTCCAGATCCTTCATGCGAATGTCCTGCTGGATCTGGCGGATCAGGATTTCAGCATCAATCTGCACCAGCACCTCGGACTGCTCCTCCTGAAAGGGAAGAAAAACATGGTTTCCCGTGTGATAAAAGCGACGCTCCATGAGCTGCTCCGTCTGTGCAAATGCATCGTAAAGCTCAACGTCCGGCGTGATCTCACCCGACACGGCCAGAAAGCATTCCTGGTCCCACATTTCACGAATATAATGGTACAGCTTCCGTCCGAACGCTTCCCAGCCGCCATCCGGCTCCTCGCTAAAAAACAGGATGGACTGCTGTGGGTTCAGGTTCAGATAGTGAAAGGGCATCTGCAAATCGCTCTGCATCTTTTCAATCTGTTCGCTGTTTACCTGTTCAAAATAGTTGTTGGCACACTCCAGCAGTACCATACGGCAAAAATCCCGGACAAAGCTCATATCGAGAAGCGTCTGTGTTTTCTCCTGCATTGCGCTGCGGCTCTGCCCATTGACCATCAGATACAGCAAATGTTCCCGCAGAAACTCCATACTTCGTCCTTCCGTTTTTCCTCGCGCTCACTTTTTGCAAGCTTTTCCGTGATTTCACCAACCACCTTTTCAAATTCTTCCGGGTTGACCGGTTTTAAAATATAGGCGAAAACACCGTAGGAAATTGCCTTTTTTGCGTAGGAAAACTCATCATACCCGCTGAAAATCACCGTTTCCGTCCCCGGATACGCCTCATGAATCCGGGAAAGAAGCTCAATTCCATCCATGAACGGCATATTGATGTCGGTCAGCAGTACGTCAATTTTCTCTTTTTCAAACACCTCCAGCGCTTCCTCTCCATTGGAGGCCTCCAGAATATTCTCCCGGATATTCATCCGCGAAAGTAGCATCCGAATGCCCTTTCGCTCTATCATTTCATCATCTACAATCAGATATGTGTACATGCATCGATCCTCTTTCTAAGCAGCCTGCCTAAAGCGGCGCATACTGGTTTTATTATACCATTCCCGCGGCAGAATTGCATAGCATTTACCGCTCAAAACCGTTACCGGAAACGCAAAACCAGAGCCGGTGAAAACATTCTCATCCGACTCTGGTTTTTCTATTACATGATTTCAGGACACCACTCATCCTGTCCCGAATCAGGCCTTCGTCCTGTATAAGCCCAGAAAAATAACGCGCTCTTCCGATGTATCCGTGTCCGGGAAAGACAGGATCAGACTGTTTTTCTGCTCATCTACCCACCTTGTCGTCTTTCCCTCAAGAATCTGATTCTCTCCCACCAGCAAATCTTATAAGTCAAATCCCAAAAAGATCCTCAGCAAATTACCGTTGAAGTAAAACGAATATTACGATTTTCAATATTCATAATACCTTCTCTCCCTTTTACTTCTGATATTCCTCAATTCTGCAAACATGTTCTTTTGTCTTTTTATTATAATTAATTCCTACCAGAAGCAAGTTTCCCTGATATTCTTCCAGACTTCTGCAATATTCTTTGTCCTTAATCTGCGCAAGCGCACCCTCTGCTGTTTTGTCCCATTTCAGTTCTACAACCAGCGCCGGTTTTGTCCTGGTATCTTTTTCTTGGTACGAAAAACAAGATCCGCAAACCCTTTTCCCCCTGGCAGTTCACGGTAAACCGTGTAAAAATTCCGTGCTGCATACAGTGCCAGTGAAATCGTATAGCTCAACGCATTTTCATCATTGTACTGAAGCTGTGACGTTTCAAAATGTGCCAGCCGAATTCCCTCTGCTACCTGTGTTTCCTGTTTTTCCCACACAGCCTGCAGAAGATCTGCGGAATTTTTCAGTGCCTTTGAAATATCTCCCATTGGGAAACGGTTACCGCACTGGCATATTCTGACTGTACCTCGCATTCGGAATAAAAACATATTTATTCTGTTCCTCATAACCAAGATATCCAAGATGAATCAGCAGTGTCAGCACATCATCCTCTGTCCGGAAAGTTGTCATATCATTCGTAAAACTGCCCGTGTTCACCGGAATCTTTTTCCCTGCCATCATCTGCAGTACGTCATCCCGAGGCCGTCAAAATTCAGATCAATATACCACTGTAGTGCTTCAAATGTTTCTGTCTGATTCCAGTAATTGCCGATTTTCCGGAATCGCATGGCATTGACAACCGAACGCGGGCTGTAAACCGAACTTTCTCCCGGGAACGAATAGCCGTCATACCAGTTTTTAATTTCTGCCAGATCCATCTGATACCGGCCGCAGAGTTCTTCTACTTCCTGCTCCGTAAATCCTACATATTCTGCGAGCGGCCCTGGATCAAGCATTGTAAATTCATCAAACATATTCAGTGCAGAATGGGTTCCATATTTTTTGATCGGCAGAATACCCGTCAGATAGGCAAGTGCTACGTAAACCTTATCTTTCAGAAAATCCCGCAGGAAATCAAGATACTCTTCCTGTGCTTTTTTATCCTGCTGATATTCCCGGAAAACACAGTCCCATTCATCAATGATAATGACAAACGACTGTTTTGTTGCCGCATAAATATCCTGCAGCGATTCTACCAGATCCGTATCGTCAAAGTAGTCCACGTCCGGATAACTGTTTTTCAGTTCCCGCAGCAGCATTCTTCGAACACGGTCAATCACCTGGCCAATTTCCTTGCTCCGGCTCAGAAATTCCTGCATATTCAAAAAAATCGTAGGATATTGATTTAAGTGCTGTGCAAATACAGCATTTTGAGAAATTTTCAATCCAGAAAAAAGTTCTCTGGAATCGCATTCCTTCCCATAATAAGCCGTCAGCATATCCGCCGTCATAGATTTTCCAAAGCGCCGCGGACGGCTGACACAGACATATCTCTGCACAGTATTAATCACCTGATTGGTATACTCGATCAGCCCTGTTTTATCCACATAAATTTCGGACTGAACCGCTTTTGCAAATTTTTCATTTCCCGGATTCAGATAAACTCCCATATTCCACCTGCGCCTTTCTCTTTCTACCTCTATCATACGATATTCTTGCCTTAAGTTCAATTTAGCATAAGTTGAAAAATGCCAGAATGTTTTTAACTGAGGCAAAACATTCTGGCTGTTTTTTCTGGGATTGCTATGAGTCAATTAATTAATGAATAAAGAACGCGTCCTCTTCCTCATCTTCCACAACTGGCATCATCGGGTTATACTCGGTTTCCACCAATTTTTTCACCAGCTCGTGATCGAAGTTGCGGCGGATTTCACAGGTTCTGTCGAAAATCATGGTTGCTTCATCCCCTGGGGTGCATGCCGGCCAGTTCGGGAGGGATGGGGTTTCCGGACTTCCGTAGCGGGCAAAGTTGATCCAGGCGGTGGCCATACGCTCCTGCAGACGGTCTGTTTCGCCCGGGACATTGCATACGGCGATGCGGTCGATGTTATGGAATACGAACGGATCTCGCACAATGCCATGCGGCTTTTCCGCCATCGATCGGGAATTCATAGGTAAACTGATAGGAATAGGTCGGCGCTTCTGTAAACTCCGATTTCTGACGAATGAATTCGATCGTTGCCGGACGGAAGAACGTATCCACAGACCACAGGTCGGCAATTGTTTTGTCCGGATATGCTTTTTCAAAAAGAGAAATCAGTTCCGGCGTTGCATCACCATATTTTCTCGTCAGGAACGCAATCTGTTCCTCACGGTTCATCTCATGTTTTCCCGGCACAACCGGTCCAAAATCAAACTCACCGATGTTGGTTCCTGCCAGCACAGGAATCGTTTTGGCGTGATCCGTAAATCCGCACTTGATCGGATTTCCGCGGAACCAGCCGTTCTCCATCGGTCCCTGTCCGATATAGCAGCCTTTCGCAGCAACCTCTGCCTCAACTTTATTGTACGCATTTGACAGCTCATAATACGGGATCGTCTCAAGCTTCTCCACCTCGGATTCGTCCAGATTCAGTTCTTTTAACAGAGCCTTCACAATCGCGGTGCCGTCTCCGTCCTCTTTCTGATAAACCTTTGCCTCATAAACACCGCTCTCGATGATACCCTTCTGGAACAGGCCGTCTGCTGCCGGCGTATTCATCAGCGTTGCCACCTTCATACCGCCGCCGGACTGACCGAAAATCGTAACATTCTCCGGGTCTCCGCCGAATGCCGCGATATTGTCATGTACCCACTGCAATGCAGCTACCATATCTGCGTTTCCTGCATTCGCAGAATTTT
>ENA-OPZM01000378-OPZM01000378.1-human-gut-metagenome-genome-assembly--contig:-NODE-378-length-19590-cov-3.463598_pt1 | contig 19590 bp, 17 predicted proteins | sample MGYA00242478_ERZ504493 | MGnify/ENA primary metagenome ERZ504493 (study PRJEB26092, sample SAMD00036227) | human gut metagenome | host: Homo sapiens | study: EMG produced TPA metagenomics assembly of...
ATGGAGTACAAGACGACGGCAAAGTTGGTCATTCAAGCGTGCGACAAGGATCTGCCGGGCGTCTTGGCCACGGCTGCGTCTTGCTGCTGCAAGGTATCGCCCGCGAGCACTCGCTCAACCGTGCCGCCAAGAGCATGGGCATGGCGTATTCCAAGGCTGGCGCATTGTGAACGAAGCCGAAGGCCAGCTAGGCTGCAAGCTCATCGAGCGCGACGCGCCCGCGGATCCACCCTCACCCCCGCCGGCGAGCGAGCCATAGCGGCGTACGAGGAGCTGCAGGCCGACATCAACAACGTCATCGCCACCAAAGCCAACGACCTCATCGCCAGCATCAAAGAGTAGCTAACTTGCGAAGGGCGTTGTCTAGGGTGGACGCTACAACCAGGGGATCGTCGGTACCGGCGAAGAGGCGGATGGTGCTCCCCTGCTTACCGCGTGGAGCCGAAAGGCGCGTCGTTGCGCCGCCGGCGGGTGATGTGCGGAACTCCCCCGGCAATGTGTCGAACAGCTCACCCGCACTTCGCTCGATAAGGTCAAACTCAACTGCCGGGCCAAAGCCGTGCTCGAGGATTCCCGTTGCAACCGCATGATCGGGATGCGAACCCAGCCCTGGATAGCGCACGTTGCGCACCATCTCGTTGGCAGCCAGATACTCGGCCAGTGCACGTGCGCGGTCGAAGTGAGCCTGCATGCGAGCATCGAGCGAGTCCAGCCCGCGCTCCAGCACGTCGGCCTCGTCAGCAGTCAAATCAAGCTTGGCCAAGCCACAGCCCTCAAGCAGGGCATGCGTGCACTCGGCAGCTGCATCCACACGATGGCGCTTGAGCTGCGAGCGCGCCACCGAGACGGCGACGAGCTTGCGCGGAGCTTCGCCGGCACACACGCGATCGAGCGCCTCGAGCGACAGCGCAGCACCCAGCCGCAGCGGATCGCAGCCAAAAGCCGACGCCACGGTGTTGTCCACAACCAGCAGCGCATGAGCCTCACGCGCCCGCCCGACCCAGCGCGCGCAAATCGGGAACACGCAGGCCAAAGCCGCCGATTGAATTCACAAACCACCACAGGTGCGGCACCTCGGCATCAAACGCGGTGGCAAAACCCTCGGACGCGGCGGCAAACGCCGCAACCGACGGCTCCCCCACGAGCACAACGTCGCAGGCATCAAAGCCGCGCGCAAACGCATCGGCAAAGTCATCCGCAAAGGCCACCAGGCGGTCACCGGGACGCACAATACCCAGCAGCGACAGAGCCGCCGGCACATGCGAGGCCGCAACAAGGCACGTTTCACGTGCGCCGGCCCTTACGGCCCAGGTCTCTTCAAGCTGCTGCACATCCACGCGACACCGCTCCTTAAATAAAACTGAACCAAACTAGCCGTGATATTCGCCGTTGTACTGGATGAGCGTCAGGTCCTCAACGCCGTCGAGCGCGCGAATCGCATCGGCGTAGGGCATATCCACACCGTCCGAGAACACCTCGACGGCCATCTCGACCTTGTCACCGCGCATGGTCTTGGACTTGACGGAAAACTTGGTGCGCCCAAATGCACGCACGATATCGTCGCCGGTGGTCTGACCCGCGTAGTGGATGACCATCATGTACACGCGCGCCTTGTCCTGGTGGCTCGCAAAGCCGGCAATCATCACCACGATCACCACCGCCGTGAGCCCCACGAGCGCATACATACCGGCTCCCGCCGTAATGCCCGTGGTAATGGACCAAAACAGATACAGCAGGTCGAGCGGATCCTTGACCGCCGTACGGTAGCGGACGATAGACAGAGCACCGACCATACCAAGCGAGATGACCACGTTTGTCGAGATCGCGAGCGTGACCATGCAGGTGAGCACGCACATGCCCACGAGCGTCACGGCAAAACTGCGCGAATAGACCACGCCAGTAAAAAAGCGCTTGTACACGTAGTAGATCAGGATGCCCATGCGAGCGCCACGAGCAGCGACAGGCCAATCTTGGCGGGGTCGACCTGACCAAACGCTCCAAGACGGAGTTCTTAAAAAAGTCCCTGGTGCTCATGGTCTAAATATCCCCTCGGTTCTCAAAATCCGATTCCCAGTAATTAAATCCGCGCAGGTAGCGGTCTTTTCGTAACACAGGCAGTACTTGGAGACCGCCGTAAGCTCGACCGCACCTGGCGGCACCATATCGCGCACCAGCTGCGGGCAAAACTCGGTAAACTTGACCTCCATCACCAGCTTGCCGGGCTCCAGCACGGGCAACGCGGGCAACGTCGCGTCAAAGATGTCAAAGCTCCCCACCGCCGCACGCACGTTGCTATCAAAGGTAATGCGCACGGTGCCCTCGTCCATCACCCACGGCTCACGCTCGTAGTCCACGATGGTCCGCGGGCGCATCATGTTGCAGATGCACTCGATGTAGAACTCGCGACAGAGCGGATAAGGGCTCCTCAGCAAAAAGTCGTAGTCGCCGGCCAGAATCTGCTCAAACTCGCCACGCGTGAGTGGCGCGTCCTCCTTGTAGATCCAGCTGCCGTACTTCTTTTTGCGCTCGAGCTTAATCACCTTGTCGCTGCCGTTATAGATGCGCACGCGATATTTTTTTCGCATAAGATACCGGCGTCTTTTTCCTCGTAGGCCGAGTTGCAGTAGTCGTCAAAGTACAGGCTGCGAATGGTGTAAACACCCGCCCGCGCATACTTGTCCAGTTTAAAAACCGGCGCCATGCGGCAGGCAAGCGCAGCGTGCTCGCCCTCGTTAATGAGATATTTGAGCTCGTGGCGGTAACGCTCCTGCGTGGCACGCACAGGCGGAGCCGTAAGGCGCTCAAGCAGCGCGCTAGCCCTCCTCATACGTGTCCTCCACGACCTTACCACCGTCCTGCACGTAAAAACACTTCATGCCGTAGTGTTTGCCGTCGTCGGTCACATAGTAGTCAAACGCATCTTGCGTATAGCCGTCTGAGTTGGTGGCACGCACGCGCACAAAATACTGGCCGGTATCGGGCGCATCGCAGGTCACCTCAGGCAGCAGCACGTCCTCGGCCTTAAAAAACACGTCCTTGATGGCATAGTCACGCGCCAGCTCCACGGTATAGCGAATGTCGCGCGCCTTAAAATCGTAGGACGCATCCCAGTTAATGCGCAGCTTACCGTTATCGATCTGCGGCACGCCAATGTAGAACGGCATGGGCTTTTTATAGCTCTCGCGAAAGCTCTTGTAGTTCTCCTCGATCTCGGAGGGAATCGCCGCGGCGATTTGCTCGTATTGGTCCTTGGTGACAGGCAGATTGTCGATATCGGGCGAAGCAAAGACCAACGATTCGGTAACCTCGCGATAATGTCTAATCATCTTGGCCAGGCGCGCTCGGTCATATACGAGCGCAGGTCCTTTACGGCGCGGTCGAGCTCACTGCGGAACGATTTGCTGCGCAGCGCACGATTGAATAGCACGTTGCCCCAGTAGTTGCTTACGCCGCGCTCCCAGCTCGCATAGTCCGAGAACCCGGCAAGAGAAAGCTCCAGCTTACGCAGCATTCCGTCGTTATCCCAATCTAAAAAGTACCAGGTATTTGAGTTGAGCGGGCTGTACAGATAACAGTTACGGTTCTGAGTATCGCAGTTGCCCGTCAGGATCTGAAACGCCAGCCAATAGACCAGATTCTCGGTATCAAAGTAGGTGTCGAGCACGTTATCGATCTTTTGCGATTCGTCGTTGAGCGCATCGAGCATCTCGATGAGCTTGGTGTGGTCCGAATCGCCCTTAATCTCGAGCATGCCCTCGAAGTTTGCCTGGTTGTAGTCGGGATCGTCGGCAAGCTTAATGGTGTCCTCGTAGCGATGGAAATCAAAGCTGTTCACCTTGTACAGGTGCCCGCTCTTATCCAGGCCATGTGCCTTAAGCGCCGTCTTGTTGAGCTGCTCCACCTGCGTAAACAGGCCGTAGTCCTCAAAGGTATCGTTGGACTTTTCGGTCTGGTCGCACACCCACAGATGCACAAACTGCGTGCGCAGGCCCATCATCTGGGGAATTCCGCGGATAAGGTCGTAGGCCATCTTGTTGCGAAAACGCATACCCTCGCCCATGTGCTTGTTGAGCGCAATCGCGCGCTGCTGGCGCCAGGTGCCCTTGCCTTTTTTGAGCTCCACCTTGTAATTCTTTTGCGTGTAGGAGCTCGATGTCTGGCCGCGCACCTGCACGGTGGCATTGGGCGCGTCCTCGCCATAGCCAACCTCGCCGGCCACCGGGCCGTCTTCGTCGCCCGGCTGCAGCAGGCCCATAACCTGATAGCGCGTCACGCCCATGTCGCATAGTCATACACCGAGTACGTGTTGATCTCGGCCCAGCTATGGTCCGTGTTCTCGGAGCTGTTGCCGCGAGAGACCGTCAGATACATGGTCACAATGCCCGAGTCATCATAGACCTCGTACAGCTCGTCCTTATCGCGCAGATGCTTGGACTGGTCGGAGCCTCGGCCCTTTTAATCTTGTCCTGCTTTTTTACCTTATTTGTCGAGGATTCGTCCTGAGATGAGCAGCCCGAAAGCAGCAGCGCGCCGGCAGCCGCCTCGATCAGACAGCGGCGAGACATCAACTTATCGGTCATCAGAACCTCCCCAATGGTTACGGTACACGCGAACTACTGCGCGCTGAAACGCGCCGTGCGGCACGCCCTTGCGGCGGCACTCCTCATAGCGCTGCTCGGCACGGTCGAGCAAGCGGCCCAGCTGTGTAAAACGACCCGTTTTGTCGGTCGCCACAATGGGCTGCTGACTCAGGATACGATACGGTAAGTTGGCGGTATAGGTATCGAGCCGCAGCAGCGCCACGATAAAAAACACCACCGCACCCAACAAAAAGCCAAAGCCGTAAAACTGCTGCGGCAAAAGCAACGACACGGCGGTCGCCAGCCCTGCCACACCGGCAAACAGGCCCGAGGCCAGAACGGCTCCCTTGTAGTCGGTAAAGTACAGCAAGATAAGCAGGATCGTGTTGCCCACGGCATACAGGCCGTAGCCTACGCATAACGTGCGAAAATACCCGTGCATAAGATTGTTAAAGCCCAGCGGCAGGGCCGAGAGCACTGTAGTCTCGAGCGAGATGACCGCCGCGGTCACAAACAGCTGCTTGAGCGCGCAAAAGCGCAGTTCGCTGTTGAGCGTGGAGAGCATCTCCTCCTCGGCCACCACAATATCGCCCACCACGCCGCCGTCGTTGAACAGGCTGTAGTAGTCACGGTAGCGCGGATAGAAATTGACCTCGACCGACACCACAAAGTTGACGGTCGTGACGAGTGTGGTCAAAAACGCAATGAGTGCCGGAACGTCATGGTAAGGAGCCCCGTAAAACAGGCCTTTGATCTGCACGCCAATAGGGCCCGCCCAGATAATAACCAGGTGTACGAAAAGCCCCAAGTTGGTAAACAGCCCCGTAAGCGCAAGCGGCATAAATTGGTCGAGCCAGCGCAAAAAACGCCAGGGACTCCGATCACTCTGTGGAAAATACCGGTACAGCAGTACCACATCCCAGGCAAGCATGACGCCGTAGCCTAGGGCGATTGACGCCAACAGGCCCTCGACCGGCGGCAGTCCCAACGTCAGCGCTGCCAGGGCGCACAGGCACGCCACGCCAATGGCGGCCGCAAAGCTGCACAGAATGCCACGATAATCTTTGATGGCCGTGAGATAGCTCATGCCGTTCCAGTTGACGATCATGATGTTGAAGAGCCACAGGCACAGCAGCCCCTGCAGCAGCGTGCCCCCGAGAACAGCAAAAAGACGCCGTAGAGCACCGTGCCCGCAACGAGCATGATGGCATTAGATCCCCAAAACGAAGGCAGGATCTCATCCTCGCGCTCGGCAAAGAGCATGTCGGCCAAAAAGCGCGTGACCGGCATGGAGAAAAAGCTTGTGAGCGTAAGCGAGGCCAGCAGTGTATAGGTCACCATGCACACCAGCAGATCCTGGTTGGCGCGCCCCACGCCCCACAGACCGCACAGCACCAAGATACCCACCTGGAGTAGCACGCCCAGCAGCATGGGGCCCGTGCACACAATGCCAGCGTAGCCATAGGCGCGCATCGTGGCAAACAGACCCTTGCGCCTAAATAGGCGTTTGAGCTCAAAACCGATTCCAGCCACCGGCTACTCCCCCTCTCTGGGCAGGTCAAACGCACGCGCCGTCACGTCGTACAGCGCGCGATAGTTGGCGAGCATCTGCTCGTGCAAAAAGTACGTGGCAACGCGACGCTGGCCACGCTCCCCCATCTCAATGCGACGGGCGCGGCTTGTGCACATGCGCTCCATGGAATCGGCCAAGCCCTTGCGATACATGGGCGGCGTCACAAAACCCGCCACGCCAAAGTCGTCGCCCGGGGCGCCTTCGAGCAGCTCGCGGCAGCAGCCCACCTCGGTCGTCACGCAGGGACGGCGCGCTGCAAGCGACTCCAGCACGCTGAGCGGCTGGCCCTCGGAGATGCTCGTCAAAATGGTAAAGTCGAGCTTTTCCATGTACTCGACCACGTTGACGCGCCCGGTAAAGATCAGATCGCGCACGCCCAGGGTATCGACCAGCGCGTGACACTCGGCACCGTACTCCTCGTCGTCCACGCCGCCCATAATGTGCAGGCGCACCTTAGGCAGGCGCTCGTGCAGTTCAAAGAAGGCATAGATCATGGTCTTGACGTCCTTGATGGGCGCCAGGCGCACCACCGCGCCAATATCCACCCAGCCGTCATCGGGCTTTAAGGGAATGTCCTTAAAGCGATCGAACTGGATGCCGTTGGGGATGACCAGGCACTTGTCCGCATCGCAGCCCATGTCGATCTGCGTCTTACGGGCGTTATGGAACAAACTGGTCACGCGGAAGGCGCGACGGTAGATCTCCTCCGAAAGCAGGTAGAAAAAGCGGATCCAGCGGTCCTTAAACGACGGCACGACCCAGTCGGCACGAATGATCTCTTCCTCGCGCTCGCGGGTATAAATGCCGTGCTCGGTCAGCAGCACCGGAGCCTGGTGAACGCTTGAGCCCAGACAGGCGAGCAGGCCGCCGTAGCCGGTCGAGATGGCGTGGTACACATCGGCCACCGGCACCTCGCTGCCCAGAAGGTAGAGCACGGGCAGCAGCATGGAGCGCATGGTGTGGAATGCATCGGCAAAGGGCGTGTATGGGTACTCGGCCAGGCACACGTCGCGAAAGATATCCATAAACGTGCGGCTCTGCAAAAACGATAGCGGATGCACGCGACGGCGCTGGAAGATATCAAATAGCACGTCCCAGTCCGGATTAGAAAGCGACACCAGGCGGCGCAGCGCCTCGCGCTCGCGGTCGTTAAAGTCGGCCTCTTCTTGCTCGCCCGAAAGCCGCAGGGCGTCATCCAGAAATACCTCGTGCACCTCGACCACGTTGCCGGGCAGCTCGTAGACAAACTTGCCGCGGTCGGCAGCATGCGCGCCAATCACCCACAGCACAAACTCGTGCTCGGGCATGGCCTGTATGTAGCCATGCATCCAGGTAGATACGCCGCCGTGCACATAGGGGTAGCAACCCTCGAGTACCAAACAGATTCTCATTTGTCGCCACCCTCCTTGCGTGCAATGGTCACCGTCTTGTCCGTGGCTTTAACCAGGTACAGATCGCCCGTCAGATGCGTAATCTCGCCACCCGTGACTGCACCCGGCTCGCCGTTGTTGGCGCGGAACATGAGCCAAGCCTCGTCGTGGAAATTGCCCAGGCTGAGCGTCCAGGCATTCGCGTCTGTATCCACGCTCACCGTCACGGACGAAAAGCGCTGGATGGCGCCCGAGCATTCCGAACCGGTCTGGCGCCGCAGGTCGGGCGCAGACTTGGTAAGCCACTCCAGGTAGTTGGTCAGACCGCCCTTGTAGACCTCCCAGCCTCCTTGGCTCCGCGACCGGGATCCAGTAGGTCGTCCGGATGCATAAAGTGCGTACTCACGTAGTGCATGTTGAGCTCGGACACGGCTGCCAGACGCATATAGGAATCGTTGACCATGCCGCCCGAGACAATACGTGGCTGCTCCACAATGCCATCGCTCGCCACGCCAAACTCCTGCACATAGGGCAAGTCGGTGCCATCCTCAAAATACGTACTGGCGATGGTCTTAATGCGCGGAACGTCGGTGCCAATAAGCTTGCGCGCACGGGCCGAAAGGATATTCGACGGTGGCACATAGACCGAGCCGTGCGCGTTGGGCAGTACCTCGTCCTGGAAGGCTATAAGCTCGTTGAGCGATGCGACGAGCGTCTCCTTGTTCTTCCACGTCTTGTAGTCGTACAGTGTGCCATAGTCGGTATCCCAGAGCGCCAGCGGCTGATGGTTGTAGCCGTGGAAACCCAGCTCTCCGCCCATCTGCAGCAGCATGCCGCCAAAGTAGCGGAACTGCGTGGTATCGGCCTGGCGCGCGGGCTCGGTCTGGTTGACCGCGTCCTCGTAGTTTTCGATCATCACGCCGGTAAAGCGAACGCCATATTTTTGCGCGAGCTTTTGCAGATCGGGCCACCAGACCTTGGCATAAAAGTCGGCGATAGAAAGCCCGTAGTCGCGCTTGATGTAGGTGCCGTCGCCCGAGGGCACGGGGCTGGGAAAGTCGTCCAGATAGAAGACGGCGCTGTTGATGACCGGATAGGCCGTGGCATTGCCCAGAAGCTGATCGCCGCGGCGTAAAAACGCGCATGACCTTGTCATAGATACCGATATTGCACACCACGGTGCGACCGCTACCGCAGTCATTCGACCAAATGAGCGGGGCGCCCGCATCGCCGGTCTTAGCCCACACACGAGCCGTCTCGCGCAGCGAAACCGAAAGCGACGAATCAAAGGGGTCCGAGAGCTCGTAGCGCTCTCCCCCGCCCAGCATAAAGTCCTCGCTCGGCACAATGCTTTCGGCTTTTACATAATCATATCCGGCAGATTCAATGCCAAGCTTGGGAGCAATCACTTGCAGATAGCCCGAGTTATCCGGAGGCATGGCGAGCATAAGCGAACCGCCGGCACTCACCCAACTCATAATGTCGCTCAGGTGCGTACCGAGCCCATCGAGCGACGGCATGAGCAAAATCACGCGATCGTAGGAGGTCAGCGAGGGAATGGCATCCGCGCCGTCCAGCGCAAGGTCCACGTCGCGGTGCGCGATCTTCATGTCGAGCAGAATCTGGTCGAACTGCTCCTTTACGTCCTCGACGCCAGCTTGATCGGAATCGGTAATGACCAGGCACGTGGCTTTTGGCCAAATATTGCGAGGAGGCCGGAACCGCATCGTTGGCGGCAAGCATCCCCAGCTTATGCTGGCCCGCACTGTACTGCACGCCGGCGCGCTCCACCAGCAGCACGGCCGCCATGGCAATAAAGACCGCCCACACCACAAGCAGCCCCATCCAGCGAAAATGGCCCGCACGGTCGCGGATATGCTGTACCACGCTCATCGGGCCTCCTCTCCGTTGCGCCAAAACGCCAGTTCCTCGCGGTTGGCGGCGCTCAAGTATACATGCTGTTTGTCAATCGCATCGATCACGCGGTGGACCTCGTCACCGTCGCGGCGCATCACCGCAAGGCGCAGACAAAGCATCCAAACCTCCTGCTCCTCGGGCACATCGAGCACCAGCTGGTCGGTCACGGCCTGCGCCTCGTCGATCTGTCCGACATCGGCCAGCGCCGTCGCGTATCGAATGCGAAGCTCAAGGGTGTCCTCGCGCTCGCAGCGACGCGCAAGCAAACGCGCGTACTGTTGGCGCTGAATCTGAGCCACGCGCCCCTCGGCCAGGCCCGAGCCCAAGTATTCACCAAGAAAATCGCAGTATTCGTTGAGGTTTTGCGCACTCGGGTCCGTCTTAAAGGCACGCTCCAGCTGCTGCAGTTTAAGGTCGGACTCCTTGGAGATCTGCACCACCGCCGTCGCGGCATAGTGAGCCACCTCAACGTCGTCGTTAAGCTTAGCCGCCTGCAGCTGCGCCAGGTAAGCGTCGGGCTCCTCGGTGAGCATGGAGAGCATTAGGCGGCGCCGTTCTGCCGGGTCGTTGATGATGAGCGCCTCCTCGAGCGGCACTACGCCTGCATCGTCCTCACCACTCGGTACCGACATACTACGATGCAGGTCGTCGTTGAAGCGCAGCGACTCCAGCGCAGACTCTTTCAGCCCCTCGCCAAACGCCGTTCCGCGGACCGATAGCAGAACCACCAGCAACGGGCCCCACAGCGGCACCAGCACTATCACAGCCAGCATATGCCGCGCACCGGCAGCAGGCCCAACTTCATAAGCGTCCACAGCACCAGGCAAACCAGCGCATGAATCAGCAACAAGACGGCGGCAACGACAAGCGAGATCAAGCGGCACCCCCCCTCACCGTCACCGGTGTCAGCAATATGCCGCAGCAGCGCCACGATGTCCTCGCCGTCGACGGGCTCCACCGCAAGCTGCTTTGCACTCAGGCGCTCGCGGATAATGGGCAGATCGCACGCCTTTGCCTGGCGCATAAGCAGGTAAAGCACGTCGCCGTCGACCAAGCCCGCCGCATCGCTCTCGCGGATTGCCGACCCAATTGCGCCCACCACGCTCGCGACAGTCCATGCCCGGTACCACGCGCAGGAGCAAAAAGCTGCCCATCTTGCCATCTGCCAGCGCCTGCTCGGCCGCGAGCTCTTGGCCAAAGGCAGCCTGTTTGAGCACGCAAGTGCCGTCAACGCAGCGTTTATCCTGTGCCACCGCCTCATAGTCAAAGGCACGGCCCAGCGCGCTTTCGACCAGGCCGCACAAGATGCGGAACAGGTTTTGGTAATAGAGCGTCATTTGGTTTTCGGCCGCACTACGCACAAAGATCAACACGGCGGGTGCCCCATCGCGCTCGATCGTGTATCCAAACATGGGAAGCCCCGGCGTCAGCTCGCGGTTCACCCACAGATTCGAACGACCCCCGTCGCCCAAAAGAGGTGCAAGCTGCTCAAGCGTGAGCGAGCGTGCGGCATCTTCGGCAATCGCGGGACTTGCTGCCACCAGCCGTGCAAATGCTCCGCCCGAAACATGGTAGATCGCCACCGAATCGTTCTCGAGGATCTCGCCCAGAAGCTCGCAGCACTTGCGATAGATGTCGCGTGGGTTGAAGACGTCAAGCTCCTGCGTTACGGCAAAGATCTTGCCAAAGCTGTCGTGGCGACCCACGATCTGGCGCCTGTACGCGCGCTTGTCCTCGAACGCGTCATGGTAGAGCTGCGTAAGGAACGTATTGCGGTTGCGCACGAGCTCGTTTTGATCGCGCTCCGCCCTAATGGCTTCGCTGTTGCGCAGCTGCACATAGCCGCACACGGCACCCACAACAAAGTACGCGATAAACGGCAGCCAGTTGGACGGCTCGTAGAACAGGCCCTGGAAGGTATAGCCGTACAAAGTAAAGTAACTCGCAGCCAAACCCACCGACGCCAGCAGCGCCGCAACCAGGCCAAAGTCCAAGCCATACAGCGTGCCGATGAGCACCACGTAGAGCAGGCGATAATCGAGCACGTTGAGCTGGGTCGATTGGGAGAACAAGCGCTCCAGCACTTCAAAGAGCACCCAGGCGGCTGCCGTCTCCAGGCATTTGACAGGCAGCGTGCGCATTTGAATGCGGTCGATGGCCGCGCGCAAGGGGTTGACCTTCTTTGCACGGCCAGCATCCCAGCGAGCCTGAATGGTCGAGAGGTCGCGCAGCAAGTCGTAGCGCTGAAACCAGCCATAGCGCACGCGAGCGACGTCGCTGGCGGGCAGGGCGTAGCCGGCAGAATCGCCATAGGCAACTGAGAGCCCTGGGAACAGCGCCTTGAGGGCGTCGCCCACCTCACCCACCGTGTGATGGAAGGTATCGGCTACGTCGAGCGTCTCAAAGTTACCATTCCAGCTGTCGAAGATACGGCGTACCAGCACCGCAAGCTCCTCGGCACACAGCAGAGGAAACGCCGCATCCTGCGCGCCCTGCAGAGCGGCCGATCCGGTTGAGCATTCGTCGAGCATCGGCACCAAAAACGGGTCCTCCAGCGCGGCAGACGCGGTATACAGGAACGGCACGCGCAGGATCTTAGTCTGAACGCCTTCGCGAGCAGCGTAGTAGCGGCACAGGTCGTTGGCTGCGTGCGCGATAATGCCCTTGCCCGTTCGCCCCGCGGCATCGGCGGCACCCTCGGCACCCGCGGGACCTGCTATATACAACAGCTGGATCCGGCGACCCGCGCACGTACGAAAGACCGAGCGCAGCAGCTCGATATCGCCCACGGTATCGGTATGCGGGGTAAGGTAATTAGACAGGTAGACCACGCGGTCGAACTCGTAGGCCTGCTCCAAGTGCCGGAGCAGCTCTTTCCACGAGGCATGGGGCGACGACCCATCGCGGCGCGCTTCCGCGGCAGCGACGACCTGGACATGGTCCCGGGGAACGCCTTGGCGCAAAAGTCATCGTCAACATATGCGGTGTTGCCAACAACCAGCACCTCCATGGCGTACTCCTCCCCTAAAATCCACTTTAGTCATAGTCAAACATGCGTATTTTACGCTGTCAACGCGAGTTGGAACGCCTTTAAGGTGTTTAAGAACTATTTTAGGGGATGTGGAGACACCAAAGGTTGCTAAATGAGCGCCCAATCCAGAAGTATGCGGCAAATTCTAGACATGCCGACCATACCGTATAGCGACATCGCTTCTACCTGCGGTTTCTTTTCATAAAAAGGACAGCGTACCCGAGGGTTCCGAAATTTACCGCATACTTCCGGCGGATGATTCCGGAAGTGCGGTGAAAAACCGAGACCTGTCGACCAGACCCCTGTTTTGGGCATCCGCGACCTGCGGTTTTGTTGCCAAAAATCGGGGTGTGCTCGGCGGTTTTCGGTTTTTCCTCGCACTTCCGAAAAACACGCTTAAACCGCGCGTCCCGAAGCATAAAACCGCCGGATATTTGCTTTTCCCCAAATGGGATCCTTGTTTTGCCAAGCCGAATCTTACATCTAAATAAAAAAGAGGGCCGACGCATCAACCCTCTTCAGGTGTCGCCCGAAGGCTTCCACCGCAATTAAGTGTATTCTAGTCGTTAACCTATGCTTGTGAAAGGCAAAGATGATTCAACTAGCCAACAAACATCCAGTCACTACCGGCAGCACTCGGAATCTTAGACGAATCGCCGATGCACACGATGGTCGCCGAAGCGCCGGCCACATACTTGACCTCAAGAACGGAAACACCTTGCTCCTTAAGCCTTGAGGTCATCTCGGTTATCTGAGTTTTATTCACGTCATTTTTGCTGACCAGCTTAACGCCATTGGCATCATTTTCATTCAGGCAGGATTCAACCGTATTGTAATCGGACCAATAACAGTACTCTCCAGAAAGCCATCCAAGCTCAGTGGCGCATATCGATCCAGTCGCAGAAACCGTCTTTGGAAGCAATCCGTAACGTTGCCTTTCCTCAAATTCCAGAACATCGCAAAATACGTGATTAGCATTAAGTAATCTCGTTCCACAATAGTCCCCATAAAATGGCGCAAAGTGATTGCGGATAGTCCGCGACAACATCAAGTAGTCGTAGGTGTAATAGCCCATGAAAATTCGCAGACCGTCTCCCCCGGATCCCTCAGCAGAACGACCGAATTCAACAAGGAACTGGTCCCACATGCTCTCAATATAGGGAATTGCGAGTTTAACGCTATCCCTATCAGACAGAGGAGTCTCGCTCTTCTGCTGCATTATCCCCGTAGTATTTGCCAAATGGAAATGAGCGGCCATACGCTCGATCGTTCGGATGAACTCAGGACGATTCCCATCCTCTATAGCCATAATTGCGAAGAAAACACTTCTCAACAGGAGATCATTCGAAAAACGCTGAGGTAAAAGATCACCATATTCACGCTCGTATGCGAATAGCCTGGCTTCGCCCGTATCAATTGAAGAGTAATTAAATACGGAGTACGACGGAACAACATATGACGGAATGACATATGAGCGCACACGGCTACGCTTAATTTGATAACGCTTAAAAAAGGTGGAAATCCAAAAGGTCACAACACCAAATAATGCCAGCTCAAACTCAAAGGCAATACTCGAAGTATCAAGCACATCTAGCCCCTGTCCTCCGAGATAGCCATCGATAACAAAGTGATCGAATGCGACGGACAGCAAAAGAGACATGAACGCCTCGAATGAGAAAGGAAGGGTCCGGTACCGCAATTTACCCCTTGCATGCTTGATTACCCCAAGAAACAACCAATAGAAAAGGGTGGGCATGTATCGCAGCGAAGGACCTGGAACTGAAAACGCATCGCAAATCGCAGCCACAATAAACACGGGGAGCTGGCAACAAATTGTTGGAGCGAGAATTCGGTAGGCAACGTTCAACCTGCCCGACTCATCGGAGGGGTACAGTTCTTCGACGGTGTATTGCCCTCCAATCGCCAAGGGCCCAGCAAAGCGGACAAGCTGAACGCTCACCAAACCGGTAAAGACATAAAAGACAATCCAAAGAATAGTGACCGATTCCACCTGTAAACAATCTCCTCAAGTCATACGCTTGCGATTAATTGTAGATAGACAAAATTGAACAGGAAGCGACAATATTTGAAACTGTTGTTTTACGCTCCCCGGATCAAATGCCTTCAATTAAGAAACCCGGCGAAAAACCAAGACTACAAAATCGAAGAATACGCCCATGCAGAGCTTGACCTGAGCAGCAGCCTCACTGGCTTTTCCTGGAAGGTCTCGGTAACAAGTCTCGAAGAGGCGCAAGACGGCCTCATGTTGAAGCTGCCGCATCGCGTATAGTCAACCCAGCACGGGTCAGAGCGCCGCCGGGGACCAAAGCGGGCCCACCATCCGTCCCCTCCCCAACATTCCCCAGAAAGCTCGCTGATGTTGACTGGTGTTCCCGTAAAATAAACCTCAACAAAATATGTGCGGAGTGCTGGCCTGGAGCTGCCTTCGGACCCTATTGGCTGCTCACCGAGAGGCTCCGCTATGAAACGACCCCTTTACTACCTGCTCTGCGCGATCTCATGCGCATCCAACTTGTAGGGTAAATTCATCGCTCGCGTCGATTACGACCCCAATATTTCCTTAGGAAACACGCTCGGCAAATCGTTAACGCCCATAGCGAAAAGCACTTTTGCGCTGGCATCGTTGCTGAGCTCGTCGCTCAACTTAAGTGCATCAAGCAGTATATTTCGGCGTAAAATCTTATAGTCATCCTCAGTCAGCACTAGCTCAAGATCGCTTAAAACCCCTACTAGATTGACATCGTGAGACGGAGATACCCTGGCGCAGAATAGACGCTCGTCATGCGCACAGATATTTCGAAAATCTTTAATGTGATCATATGCAAGTCTTAGCCTACGTGGGCTGATGCGCTTATCGACTTCATGGGTCTCAGAATAGAGATCGGAAAACGACTTGGCAATGGAATTTCTCATGCTTTCTGGCTGAAACTCGTAGAACTTGAATGCCTGACCAAGCATCAAATAATTCATAAGAATCCATACCGGCGTATTATCGTGATTATTCTCATAATGCCGAATATAGTCCCTTTTATAATCGCTTTTCCATTTTTGAGACCTACATAGCACCTTCTCGAAATCACAAATGAGCGTGTCGATCTTTTTTCGATAACCAGCATCAGCACGGTAAGATCTTCTATCCAGGTATGCTTCCGGGCTATCTTTATGGGCCATTGCGAAACGATAAGAACAGACAGTTTTAAGAATCGCTTCCGCCTTGTTAAAGTACTCAAACATGAGCAGACGCAATGAACGGTCAAATTCGAATAAACGATATATATCAGAAAACTTCGTACCTTTTACGAATAGCTCGTGGCAAGAATCTCCGCGCTGGTCGAGAAATAAATCCTTGTAACCGTTAATAACCGGATAGTATCCCTCGCGCTCCAAAACTAAACGAGTATTGTTATCGCATTCGAGTCCACGGCTTTCAAGAATAGCAATCTGCTCATCAATAGATTTAAATGGTTTATCCATTAGGACCCCTTAAACGCGAAAACCGCCTTTCGGCGGTTCCCACGGACCAAGCCGGACGTACCGTCGCAAGGCCTCATCACAACGATTACTTTAAGGGAGAACTCGGGGTCCGTCAATCCAATACCACGAATCCCCCAAATCAACCTTTGAAGAGACCAAACAACCAATTCAGGTAAAATAGCCCCAAGCTCGTATTTCGCCACAATGAAGAAGTCATTTAGCGACAACGGACGCGATATAACGGGCCGTTGTCGGCATGGAGCCGACCCCTTATCCCCTCGGTGGGAAGGGGTCGTGGCCATGGGAATCCCTTGCGCGGATTCTGCCGTCACGACGATGGATGATCAACTCCGACTCTTGATTGGAGCAGATGCGTCGACCGAGCTTTATTGCCTCGCTCTGCGTTGTCGTAACGAAAGAAGCGCGACATGCCCCTTCGCCCTTAACCTGCCAATTGCCATCCGAACGCTTCGTAATGTGCTGATTTCTACCTTTCATAATCACCTCGCCTTCAACTCTGAACTTGCCGATGTGTCTACAGCATGAGATATGTGACAGAAGCCCTCGTGCCGTTTTTTCAAAAGTGTAAGCACTGGCGCGGACAAAAAACGAAGCGCACACAGCAGGACCGTTGACCCACCTGGCTTTCTGGTCGCCCCGCACACCCAGGCGAAAGAGCTTTGGGACACTGAAGTTCGCACCCAAAGAGGCGTACATTGGTAAGCTGACGGACGAACGCCTCTATATAAACGCAGCCAGCTACTACCATGATCTACCCGGCGAGCAGGGTGATTCATTGGAAGCGTCTTTAGCGTACGGGACGGGTATCTACGCCAGCTGGCTCTTGCCGTTTTCCGCATGTTCACGGTGCGAGAGAGCGACATCGTTGACAGCACATAACATTCCCCGCACGGTAACGTCTTTTACGGTGCCTCAAATCTAGCTCAACCGCCGAGGCATTCCAGGGCATCCCGCGTAACCCTATTAACAAAACGCCTAAATACACATCATTACACTCATGAAAAAAGGGCAACACTCTCTTGTCGAAAGCGTCACCCTTAAAGCTCCCGTAGAGCTTTTGTATCACAGGACAATATCCTACACCATCTCAATGAGATGAAAGGACACATCTAGGCCTGTCGGGTAAAAGCGTGGGCAGGCCACGAATGAACGAGACGACAGCAGGACTAACGGTCACCGCAATCAAAAGAGCCCAAATAATGCAGCGCACCCTTCACTCGCGGAGCATTAGGGTCTTCACCCAAGAAATTGACGCTATAAGAAGGAGCTCCAACATAGACATGAGTCTTACCGATCTCGCAACAGAATAAAATATCGCCAGCGCTGTTCTGTGTCAAAGTGTTGCAATTCGAGTAATAATCAAGCTCGTCTGACGGGGCTTCTCCTACAACAATCAACCGAGGCTCCAACTTATCCAGCCATGTCTTAGGGACGCGACCGGACTTCCGTCCATGATGCGGCGCAAAAAGAATGTCCACAGGCGAAAGCGCAATGTCATCTTCGATCGCCTCCATGTAGTCATTCTCCATGTCACCAAGCCAAAGCGCACGGACCCCTTCATCAAGAGAGTAGACAATCGCAGGACTAATATTATTGGGTTTATCAGAGCTTTCGGCATCCCGCAAAGCATCCCGAAAGGTCTCATTATTCACATCGGGCCAGAGGACGCTAATCCCAGCAGAACCGCGCTCACCATCAGAAACGTTCATCCATTTGCGCTTACACCCCTTGTATATTTTGTAAGCGCACGACGACTCCTTCAGATCTTTATACTTTTTGAAACTCTCAGTCTCCGTGGACTTGGAGACATTATTGTCAACGTAATAGAAATTCTTAATAAGCCCGAGCTCATCAAGATACTCAATACCCTGAATATGATCTTGGTCCGGATGCGTACTGATAAAACGAACGACGCCCTTTTTCCCTGCAAGGTTTTTGACCTCATCAAGGATTTCCGACTTACGCTCATCGGTAATATTACAGTCAATCATGCTGAAGTTATCAGTATTGTGATTGATATAAAACATGTCGCCGTTATCAACGGATAGAGACTTAATCTCGCTCATGGTTATCACACTCCTCAAGATTGAAGTTGATTCGTTTTTCTACATACCGTTCCTGCTTGATCCAGGAGGCAACAAATAAGGCGATAAAAGAGCACAGCGCCGCTGGAAGCCGATGAGATTCCGGCAACAATGATGCAAGCAGAATAATTACGAGCAGGACACCGGCCCCCGCCAGGCTGCGATACATATTTGAAATCATTAAGAGCTGCTCGACCTTTGGATCGCGTTTCTGAGCATATGCAAAGGCAGAATAGTCCCGCTTTCCGGTCGGTTGTAGTTTGCGGACCAAAGGTTCAATGCAAAGAGAGCCAATCCGCGACGCAATAAGACCGAGAACATAACTCATCACAAATAGTGCCAGCCAGTTAGAGCAGTCGATACAACTGCCCAACGGCATCTGACTGACGGAATATGTTACGAGTGCACCCGGTAAGAGCACATTGAACAGATCGTAAGCAGAGATTTTTCCAAGCAAATCATCTAGATAGTTATTGGCCAATAATTACGCACCTCCAAGAATCCAAAAGCCATCCTTCGCATTTTTTACAAACTAACCAACCCCGCCACGCAAGTGTCAGGTTCTTGAAGAAGAGCTATTTGGAAATGATTTGAACAAACGGGGGCGCATACTGCTGTTGACCAATAAGCGCACACGCCCCTAAAGAAATTTAATGGACCATCAATATGGCCTCGATTTTGACAACTATTCCATCCGACTCCTTCCGAACAATTAGGTTGTAATGGGGAAACGACGCTTCTCGTTGTTTCAATTGTAGCCCTTCGCCAGTTCCATATCCTGTTTTCTTTTTTGATGATGAGCACAAGATGTTGTGTTTTAACAGGTAAACGCAGCTAAAATAATGCGGAACTTATTCACGCGAAATTACGAGTCAGCTCATCCCCTTGTAGACAGCGCCCTTGACCTGCATGAAAACATAATTAGACTCAATCGCTTTCGCCCGGTACAAAGTCATCCACATCGAATACCTGTTCGAAATTAACAAAAGATTTTGCTTGACCAACATGTTGAGACGCCCGCTTATTGCCCGGTCGTAAGCCGCAATAAACTAGGCAGCAGCCTCGCTGACTTTTCCTGAAAGGCCTCAGTGGCGAGTCTCGAAGAAGCGGAAGACGGCCTCATGTTGAATCTGCCGCATCGCTTATAGCCAACACAGCACAGGTCAGAGCGCCGCCGGGGACTAAAGCAGGCCCGCTCCCTCTCCCCACCCCAACATTCCCCAGAAAGTTCGCTGATGTTGATTGGGGTTCCCGTAAAATAATCCCCAACTAAATATGTGCGGAGTGCTGGCCTGGAGCTGCCTTCGGACCCTATTGGCTGCTCACCGAGAGGCTCCGCTATGAAACGACCCCTTTACTACCTGCTCTGCGCGATCGCGTGCGCGTCCATGGTCGGCGCGACGATGCCCATGCAGCCATAGCGATGCATCCAGACCCAAGAAACCGCCGTGCAGCAAGCGCAAGCCGACGCCACGAGCAGCGACACAGGCAAGGCCGAAGACGGCACCAGCACAAACGC
>ENA-OPZM01000379-OPZM01000379.1-human-gut-metagenome-genome-assembly--contig:-NODE-379-length-19551-cov-6.297467_pt1 | contig 19551 bp, 25 predicted proteins | sample MGYA00242478_ERZ504493 | MGnify/ENA primary metagenome ERZ504493 (study PRJEB26092, sample SAMD00036227) | human gut metagenome | host: Homo sapiens | study: EMG produced TPA metagenomics assembly of...
CCTCGCTGCCAAAGGTCAGGTCGTACACCTGCTCCTCGATCTCTTCATTGCAAATGCGGTCTACCAGATAGCGCGGGGGGCAAAATCCACCATGACACCGCCAGATCAAACACGATGCTTTTATACATTTAAAATTTCCTCTGTTTCTCATGGAATGCTCTGCCCACAGTATACCACAATCTGCCATGCGGTTTCCACTGCTTTTTGCATGATGTGCCCGGCGGCTGCATAAGCTGTGGCAGAAAGGGAGAAGGGCATTGACCATCCGGGAACTGTGTGAAAAAGAGGTGGTGCAGCTGGAGCAGGGGGTCTGCCTTGGCCGGGCCGACGACCTGACCTTTGACCCTGCCACCGCCCGGCTGCAGAGCCTGATCCTGCTGGGGCGACCAAGGCTGTTCGGATTGCTTGGCCGGGACGATAGCCTGACCATTCCATGGCAGGAGAGTCGAGACCATTGGCACGGATGCGGTGCTGGTGCACACGGCCCTGCCGGGAAGCACCGCCGCAGCCGGAACAGCTCAAATGGTGGCAAAAGCTGCGCGTGAAGCTGGGTTTGTAAATTTTTTGCAAAACAGGGTGGACTTTTTTGTGGAAGTGACTATAATAATCGCAGAAGCTTTGTGCAAAAAGCGTAAAGAAATGTGCTTTTGCGTATGATCTGAGGTTTCAAGGATGAGGAAAGGAACAGGAATTATGAAAACTCCCAAACCGCTTTTGGCGCTGCGGATGGTATTCCCGCTGGCGGCATCGCTGATCGTGCTGCTGCTGGGCGAGGGGATCGCCCGCGGGAGCCTGAGCGCAGACGTTTTTGCAAGTTTTATCTTCCCGCACATCGGGGCTTATCTGCTGGCGTGGCTGCTGCTGTTTCTGGTGTGGCTGCTGCTGGACTGGGTGTTCCGCTGCCCGCCGCTGTCCACGCTGGGCATGGCGGTGCTGGGCTGTGCGCCCTGCGCGGTGAACTTTTACACCCTGCAGCTGCGCGGCGAGCCGTTCCTGCCATGGGATCTGACACAGGTGTCGGAGCTGCCGGTGTGGCATCCGCTGCGGGCCTCAAGATCCAGCCCAGCATGGTGGTGACCATCATCGTGGTGCTGGTGCTGATGGCGGGCAGCTTTTTCCTGTACCGCGGCCGTCACAAACAGCGCTGGCTGCCCCGGCTGGCGGGCAGTGCCGCCACCGCAGCGGCCCTCTGCCTGCTGGTGTTCGGCGTGTACCTGCAGCCCGCTGTCACGCAGGTGCTGGGCATTACGCCGGATGCATGGATGCAGGACCGCTACTACCGCTACTACGGCGTGATCACCGGCTTTATGACCAACCTCACCAATCTGGAGATCTCGAAGCCCGAGGAATACTCGCAGGAAGCAGTGGATGCCCTGCTGGACAATGCGGACGAGAGCCAGAAGTTTGCCACCAGCCCGCTGTACTCCACCAGCTACAGCGCCGTGACCCCCAAGGACGAGCAGGTGAAGCAGCCCACCATCATCTATGTGATGGACGAGTCCTACTGGGATGTCTCGGAGCTGGAACAGTACGGCATCACCTTTGATACCGATGTCTCCAAGAACCTGCACGCCTTGCAGCAGACCAGCGCCTATGGCCGGGCCTACAGCCCCAGCTTTGGCGGCGGCACCTGCGATGTGGAGTTTGAAGCCCTTACCGGCTACTCGGTATCCTTCCTGCCCAGCGGCAGCAAGCCCTACCAGCAGCATGTGACCAAGCCCATGTTCGCCATGCCCAATTACCTCAAGCTCAAGGGCTACCAGACCGCAGCCGTGCACTGCTTCTGGGCAAAATACTGGAGCCGCGACAAGGCTTACCCCAACCTCGGCTTTGACGATTTTATCAGCCTTGAGGATATGCATGACGTGACCAAGGTGCGCAAGCACTACTGGACCAGCGGCCTTGTCACCGATGATTCCATGGCCGACCAGATCATCCAGCAGTACGAGAGCATGAAGTCCAGCTCGGACAAGCCCATCTTCCTGCACGCTGTCACCATGCAGAACCATACCAATTATAACAAGGACAACTACCCGGACGACGAGCGCGTAAAGGTGCTGTCCCACCCGGCGGGCCTCAAGCCCAGCACCGTGGGCGCGCTGGAAGATTTTGCTACCGGCATCCGGGATGCAGATGCCATGATGGGCAAACTGACCGAATACTTCTCGCAGGTGGACGAGCCGGTCATTCTGGTGTTCTGGGGCGACCACTATAACCCCATCGATTCCAATTACGATGTCTACACCACTACCGGCTATGCCAGCGATTCCAGCGCAGACCCCCGCCTGCACCAGACCACGCTGCTGATGTGGTCCAACTACAGCCAGCAGCAGGTGGACCTTGGCACCATTGCCGCTTACGATATCTCGCCGGTGATGATGGACATTTACGGTCTGGAAGAGCCGCTCTACTTCCAGTTCCTGAACCGTCAGCTGCGTGTGGCCAGCCGCACCAATACCCGCGGAACCACCATGAATCTGGACGGCACCACCACGCAGGAGCCTACCGAGTTCCAGCAGCGGTGGTGCGCAGAGCACTGGCTTTTGCAGTACGACCTGATGTTCGGCAGGGGATACGCCCTGCAGCGCATGGGCCTTGCGGGCCTGAGCGGCGTGGACACAGGCAAATGAGCGAAAAACAGACGATTTCTTTGTAAAAAACAGAGAAAAACTCTTGCAACCGGCGTTTGTTTGTGATATTATAACAAGGCATTACACACGCATCACTATGCCCTTTTGTGCCCAAATGGGTGGAGGGCAGTCCCGAACCGTCCGATACGGCCCGGGATCACGGTGTGCGGAGGCAAAACAATATCTGGAGGTATTTTTACTATGGCAGTCGTTTCTATGAAGCAGCTTCTCGAAGCAGGTGTGCACTTCGGTCACCAGACCCGCCGCTGGAACCCCAAGATGGCAAAGTACATCTTCACCGAGCGCAACGGCATCTATATCATCGATCTGCAGAAGACCGTGAAGAAGCTGGACGAGGCTTACAACTACGTGAAGGAAGTTGCAGCTGAGGGCGGCGACATCCTGTTCGTCGGCACCAAGAAGCAGGCTCAGGAGTCCATCCGTGACGAGGCTCTGCGCTGCGGCATGCACTATGTCAATGCTCGCTGGCTGGGTGGTATGCTGACCAACTTCCGCACCATCCGCAAGCGCATCGACCGTATGGATCAGCTGGCTAAGATGAAGGAGAACGGCACCTTCGAGCTGCTGCCCAAGAAGGAAGTTGCCAAGCTGGAGCTGGAGATGGAGAAGCTGGACAAGTACCTGGCGGTGTCAAGAACATGAAGACCCTGCCGAAGGCTATGTTCATCGTTGATCCTCACAAGGAGCGCATCGCTGTTGCTGAGGCCCGCAAGCTGAACATCCCCATCGTGGCTATCGTTGATACCAACTGCAACCCCGACGAGATCGATTACGTGATCCCCGGCAACGACGACGCAATCCGCGCTGTCAAGCTGATCGCTGGCGCTATGGCTGACGCTGTGCTGGAAGGCAAGCAGGGCAACCAGGAGGCCGCTCCCGCTGAGGATGCAGCAAACGCCTGATTTCCCATCCCACAAACAACAAAATAACGTGTAAGGGAGAATACGAAAATGGCTATTTCTGCAAAGGACGTTATGGAACTGCGCAAGCAGACCGACTGCGGCATGATGGAGTGCAAGAAGGCTCTGACCGAGGCTGACGGCAACTTCGAGAAGGCAATCGAGATCCTGCGTGAGCGTGGTCTGGCTACCGCTGCCAAGAAGGCAAGCCGTACCGCTGCCGAGGGCATGGTCTACGCTGACTACTGCCCCCAGTGCAAGGTGGGTGTTGTCATCGAGGTCAACGCTGAGACCGACTTCGTTGCCAAGAACGACAAGTTCGTTGCTTTCGTCAAGGAGCTACTCAGGTCATCATGAAGCAGAACCCTGCTGATGTTGAGGCTCTGATGGCTTGCAAGACCGAGAACGGCGAGACCGTGGACGAGGCTCTGAAGAACCTGATCCTGGTCATCAAGGAGAACATCAAGGTTCGCCGTTTCGTCCGTTACGAGGGCGTTTGCTCTGCATACGTCCACGGCGGCGGCACCCACGGCATTCTGGTCAACTTCGAGACCACCAACGGCATCGAGGCTAAGGACGAGTTCGTTACCTACGGCAAGGACATCGCCATGCAGGTTGCAGCTGCTAACCCCGGCTATGTCGATGAGGCTTCTGTCCCCGCTGAGGTCGTGGCCAAGGAGAAGGAGATCATGCTGGCTCAGATGGCTGGCGATCCCAAGACCGCTAACAAGCCCGAGGCTGTGAAGCAGAAGATGATCGAGGGCAAGATCAAGAAGTTCTTCAAGGAGAACTGCCTGGTCGATCAGGAGTTCGTCAAGGACAGCGACCTGACCGTTGCTCAGTACACCGCTAAGGTCGCTAAGGATCTGGGCGGCGACATCAAGATCGTCAAGTTCACCCGCTTCCAGAAGGGCGAAGGCCTGGAGAAGCGTGCTGACGACTTCGCTGCTGAAGTTGCAAGCATGGTGAAGTAATTTAACCTTTGGGTTGAATCTGGGAGCTGCAGTACCCGTAACAGGGCGCTGCAGCTCCTTTTTGTTTGTGTTTGGCGGGCGGATGTGCTATTATAGAGAAAACGGAAAGAAGGGAGGACGAAAAGCAATGCGCAGTGTAAACAAAACGTCTCTCCGAATGGAGAGCATGATCGGATAAGGAGAATCCCTTATGAAAAAACAAACCATGACTCTTGCGGGCATCCCTGCCATCCTGTACGGCAGCCGGAGCCGGAATGTTTACCTCTATCTCCATGGTAAGAACGGCTGCAAGGAAGAGGCAGAACGTTTTGCCGCTACAGCCTGTGAAGCAGGTTGGCAGGTGCTGGCTATCGACCTGCCCGAGCATGGCGCACGGAAAAACAGCCCTGAGCGGCTTCTGCCGTGGGTGGCTGTGCCGGAGATAGAAGCCGTATACGCCCGCATGAAGCCGGTGTGGGCGCATATCCGGCTGTATGGCGTGAGCATCGGCGCGTGGCTTGCCATGCAGGCGCTGCAGGGAGACGCGCCGGAACAGGCCCTGCTGGTCTCTCCGGTGGTGGATATGGAAGCTCTCATCACGAATATGATGCAATGTGCCCATGTGACCGAGGAACAGCTGCAGCGGGCAGGGGAGATCCCCACGGATCTTGGGGAGACTCTCTCATGGCCGTATCTGTGCTGGGTGCGGGAACATCCGCTGCACTGGCATGGCCGCACGCAGGTGCTGTATGGTGACAGGGATGCCCTGACCAGCCGCACCATGATCGAGCGCTTCCGTCAGGAAAGCGGGGCGCATCTGACGATCATGGAAGGCGGGGAACACTGGTTCCATACCCCGGTGCAGATGGCGGTCCTTCAAACGTGGGAAGAAACGAACGTTTGATTTTTGATTTAGAATAGCCGCCGCGTGCGCTATGGCTATTTTTAGCGGAAGTATTATTTTTATATTTGCAAACCAGCAAAGCCTGCGGGCTTTGCTGGTTTGCTTTTTCACGGGAAAGGTCGTGACCGTACACTGCATTTTTTGTGGTGACTATGCATTTTATCTTTGGGACTCTTTCTGTGAAAAATGGTTTGGAAACGACCGCAGTCGTTTCAAACCACAATATCAAATAAATTTTCCTCTGCTTATGGCCAGAGCGCACGCGGAGGCCATTTCAAATCATAGAAGCTTACAGCAACAAAAACTGCCGCTGACGGTTTTTACGCCGTCAGCGGCAGTTTGCATTTACAGATTCAGTTCAGCAGGATCTGAAACTCAGACCTTTGCTTCGCTGTTGTGCTCAGCATTCTTATAGGCCTTGAAGGAGTGGAACACGATGTTCAGGCCCAGAACGATCAGCAGCACGGCCAGGATCAGCTGCAGGCCGTTTGCAATGAACACAGCACCCCAAGTGGTCTCGCCAGCGGGATGGTGACAGCAGCGGCATTGCTGATGGCCTTGACCATGGCGATCAGGCGCTGCACCAGAGCGGTGAAGGTGACGCACAGCATGATGATCAGCGGAGGGAAGATCATCTTGTTGCTGCGGCCGGTGACCTTCAGGAACACGCACAGGGTGGCCAGAACCAGAGCGCTCAGCAGCTGGTTTGCAGAACCGAACAGGGGCCAGATGTTGGCGTAGCCGATCTTGGTCAGCAGGAAGCCGAAAGCCAGAGTCAGGAAGGTGGAGAAGTACACGTTGCACAGCAGCTTGCGCCAGCCCTCAGCATGCTCCATGTCGTCCACGCTGAACAGCTCCTGGAAGCTCATGCGGCCGATACGGGCCACAGCATCCAGACTGGTCAGGGCCAGTGCGGAAACGCACATGGTCATAAACACAGAGGCAAAGTGCTGGTCCAGACCGAAGCCCACGAAGAAGCTGGCAACGCCGCGGCTGAAGACCTGGAACGGAGTGCCGTCTGCGGGGGTGCCGTCTGCAGCAGCAGAAGCACCGGCAACACACAGGGCGATGACAGCCAGCAGGCTTTCCAGCACCATGGCACCGTAGCCGACCTTCAGCATATCCTTCTCATTGGTAACGGTCTTGGAGGAGGTGCCGGAGGACACCAGACTGTGGAAACCGGAAACAGCGCCGCAGGCAACGGTAACGAACAGGATGGGGAACATGGTGCCCAGCTTGGCGTTGGTAAAGCCGGTGAACACCGGCAGGTTCATGACGGGATGGTTGACGATCAGGCCCAGAACAGCGCCCACGATCATGGCCACGAACATAAAGGTGGTCATGTGGTCACGGGGCTGCTTCAGCAGCCACATGGGCAGGACAGCGGCAAAGAAGATGTACACAAAGGTGATGTAGCTCCATGCAGCCTTGCCCAGAATGATGGGGAAGTTTGCACCCACCACAAAGGACAGCACGATGAATACGATGCTGATCACATTCTCTTTCCAGCCGGTGAAGTGCAGGTTCTTCTGCAGCAGGCCAAAGATCACGGCGAACACCATGAACATGATGGAGACCATGCCGGCAGCACCGTTGGTCTGGGCAGCCTCCACCAGAGCACCGTCAGCACCGTAGGCATTGAAGGTGCCGGCCACCATGTCGGCAAAGGCGGCAATGACGATGCCGCAGAACAGCCAGCAGAACAGCAGGAACAGCTTGCGGCCGGTCTTGCCGATGTACTTTTCGATCAGCATGCCCATGCTCTTGCCGTCGTTCTTAACGGAAGCATACAGAGCGCCGAAGTCGGTGACAGCACCGAAGAAGATGCCGCCCAGCAGCACCCACAGCAGCACCGGCAGCCAGCCGAAAGCAGCGGCCTGGATCGCACCGGTGACAGGGCCTGCACCGGCAATGGAGCTGAACTGGTGTGCAAACACGGTCCAGCCGTCGGTGGGAACGTAGTCCCGGCCGTCCTCATGGACAACTGCCGGGGTCTTGGCAGAGGGGTCGATGCCCACTTGTTTGCCAGCCAGCGGCCGTAAAGCATATAAGCGCCAAACAGACACACGGCTGCGATCAATACGATGACCAGCGTATTCATTGTTTTTACCTCTTTCCTTTTTTGGCATCCGGCAAATGTCAGCGGCATGGGGGCGGCAGGGTGTAAAAAAGGCCCCGTCTTCCTGCGTTCGTTCCATTTGGGACGAACCATCGAAGACGAAGGCCTTCACATACACTGCACATCGTGTATGGAATACTCCGCGATACCACTTCGTTTGCTGCACAGGGCAGCCACTCCCAGCGTACATACATACGCAGCCCCGTAACGTGGGCAAAACGGCCATGCATTACTGGAAGGCGGGGTCAGCGCCTTTGTTCACACAGGCTGCTTGCAGGGGAGAACGCTTTGCTCCTGACTGCTGCCCTTGCATCAGATGGGCGGCTCTCTGGGAGAGGGTGCTGCAAAGAATCATGTCCTGTTCATCGCATTTGCCGAATGATTGTCCGTATTTTAGTGCGGAATTCACAAATTGTCAATATCTTTGGAACAAGTTCGGAGGATACACTAATTCAGGAAAGTGTTCTGCAATAATTTTTAGGTGATTTTTGTTCATGCGTGAAACGAAGAAAACTATACACGTCAACGAATGAAAAGAGTTCACGCCAAGGGCTTGACTTTCACACTTTGATGTGCTAAAGTGATGATGCAAGAAAGAACCTGAACATTTCCGGAACAATTAAAAGAGGGAACGCTCCCAAAACCGGACAGTCCGCTGCGGCGGCAAGGAGAACATTCATGTCAGATAAAAATTCCAGAAGAAACCAGACCACCGATGCACTGTTTGATGCCATCCTCAGTCTGGAAACGCGGGAGGAGTGCTACAACTTCTTTGAAGACCTGTGCACTGTAAAGGAGATCTCGGATATGGCGCAGCGGCTGGAAGCGGCAAAGATGCTGCTGGACGGCAGAACCTACGATCAGATCGTGAAGGCAGTGGAGATCAGCACGGCCACCATCAGCCGCATCAACCGCTGCATCCAGTACGGCTCCGGCGGCTACCGCGAGACCATTGAAAAGGTGCGCGGCATCCAGAACCCTAAAAAGCAGGAGTAACACCGGCGTACCCGGCAGACATAGAATGGGGCGTACACCGCCCCTGACCGGATGAACGAAAGGAAGGTTTTATCATGTCTGCTGAGAACTGTATCGATACCACCCGCTGCCCCTGCCCCTGCCTGCCCAAGGTGACGCTGGAACAGGCGGTCGTTGACCTTGTGGAGAGCATCGCTCTGCAGGAAAATGCCCTGAGCCACATCCTGTGCGCCGAGAGCCGGAAGATGGACGCCGCCATGAAACTGGACGGTCTGGACCTGTGCAAGCTGCTGGAAGTAAACGATTCGGCCACCAACATGGTGCACGCCGTGGCAAACCTGGAGCTGGTGCTCAAGGATAAGCTGGAGTTCGTCTCCAACAACCTGTACTATCCGCCTGCGGATGCCGCAGCGAAGTAAGAAGATGCGGAAAGGCCTGTCCGGATGCCGGGCGGGCCTTTTCTCTGCTTGAATGCATAATTTTTGTAAAAACCATTTGTTGGAATTGCTGATAACGGGATTCTGTGCTATACTATACAATGTATCACCATGAAAGTGAGGAAATTTACAAATTGCTGAACTACGATGCGATCCTGTTTGATGTGGACGGGACCCTGATCGATTCCGCTCCCGGTATCATAAATACATTAAAAGAAGTCTTTGCCAAGATGGGCGTGGACACCACAAATGTGAACCTGCGCCGTTACCTTGGCCCGCCGCTGCGCAAGAGCTTTGGTGAGCACTTTACCGACCCGGCCTCATTGAAAAGGCCACCGACCTGTACCGCGACAGCTACGCCGTCAAGGGCAGCCACGAGTGCGCCGCCTACCCCGGTGCAGCAGAGATGCTGCAGCGCCTGAAGGACGCGGGCCTTGTGCTGTGCACCGCTACCTCCAAGCCCACGCAGGTCGTCACGCCCATTCTGGAAGAAAAGGGCCTTGCAGGCTATTTTGATTTTATCGGCGGCGCGTCCATGGACGAGAGCGCGACACCAAGACCGACGTGGTGCGCCATGTGCTGGCCCAGCCCATGATGCAGGGCAGGCGGGTGCTGATGGTGGGCGACCGCAACGACGACATGCGCGGCGCTGCGGACTGCGGCTGGATGCCGCCGGTGCGCTGTACGGCTACGGCAGCAGGGAAGAGCTGGAACCCTTCCACCCGGTGCTGCTGGCCGAAAGCTGCGCCAGCCTTGCAGACCAGATCCTGAACGGACAGGCATGACCGGAAGGCCCTGTGCCGGAAACGAAATGAATGGTGAGAGATATGAGAAATACACGACCGGAAAAGCAATCGCTTACTCCTATGCAGAAGCAGGCTGTGCTGGTGTGCAGTGTGTGCGCGCTGGCAGCCATTCTGACCATTGCCATTACCATGACGCTGCTCAAGCGCGGCAAGACCCCTGCAGCCCCGGGGGAACAGCCCTCCAGCGAGGTGCTGGTGCCGGGCGAAGAGGATATCTCGGATCACTACCAGATCAGCGAGACCTCTGCCGCCCTGCTGCCGGAGACCGCCGACGCGGGCGAGAGCTACCAGAAGGAAACGCTGTTCCTCGGCGATTCCAACACGGTGCGCCTGTACGCCAACGGCTGATCAGCCTGCAGCAGTTCTGCGCCAAGGAGGGCATTGGCACCCATGCCGCCCTGAACGAGGGCATCGTTACCTTTAAAAAGGACAGCAGCACCTACACCATCGCGCAGGCCGTGGCCAAAATGAAGCCCCGCCGCGTGGTCATCATGCTGGGCACCAACGATACCGGCATGAGCGTGGACGAGTTCATCAAGAACTACACCGCGCTGGTGCAGGCCATTCAGGAAAGCTACCCCTACACCGACATCATCGTGAACACGGTGCCGCCGGTGCCTGCAAACCACGCAAACTACCCCCACATGGACCAGACCAAGATCGACGACTTCAACATGGCCCTGCTGTCCATGTGTGAGCAGATGGGCCTGAAGTTCCTCAACAGCGCCGAAGCGCTGAAGGATGCCAACGGCTATGGCCGCGAGGATTACTACCAGACCGGCGATATCCACCTGAAGCCCGTGGGCCTGAAGGCCATGCTGAGCTATCTGCGCACCCACGCTTACCAGACCGACGACCGCCGGCCCGACACCGCCAACATCCCCACCCGCGCCGAGTATACCCCGAACCCCAGCTCTGCGGTGACAGCACCCAGCAGCTCGGAGGCTGCAGGCTCTTCCGAAGAGCAGGGTGTGCTGTATCAGCCAGCTACCGGGTGGACAAGACCGGCGGCACCCTTTCCAGCGGCAGCGACAGCGGCAAGACATCCCTCTCCTATGAAGTGACCAGCGCCGCCCAGTCCATCAGCGTGACGGCTGTGCCGCAGGACGGCTATGTGTTCGTCAAGTGGAGCGACGGCGTGACCCAGAAGACCCGCACCGATACGAACTTCAAGCAGAACGTGGACGTGACCGCCGTGTTTGCAGCGGCTTCCGTGCATATCAGCAGCACCGGCAAGGCCGTGCTGGGCGATTCCTACACCTTTACCGCAAAGCTGGGCGGCAAGCACCTCACTGCCGACAGCATCCGCTGGTACGCCAACGGTGCGGAAGTGCCGCAGGCGGCGGGCAAGACCACCGTCAAGGTGCAGATCGACCCCTCCATGCTCAATGCGACCTTTAAGGTGTATGCAGTGGCAAGCTACAACGGCTGCACCGTTACCAGCAACGTCCTGAATGTGACGGTCAGCGGCGTAAGCTCCGGCAGCTCGTCTCACAGCTCCGGCAGCTCTGGCAGCACGTCGGGCAGCAGTTCTTCCGGCAGCACCAGCTCTTCCGGTGCATCGTCCGGCACCACCTCCGGGGCATCCTCCGGGGCTACATCCACCTCCGGCAGCTCGTCTCACAGCTCTTCCGACAGCTCGTCTCACAGCTCTTCCAGCAGTGAGAGCACGGCTTCCCCGGCAGGCTCGGCTTCTGCTTCCAACGGAACAGCCAGCTCTTCCCACAGCACCAGCTCGTCCCACGCGGACTCTGGTGAGAGCAGCTCGGCTTCCCATAGCAGCTCCAGCAGCGAGAGCAGCTCTGCAAGCTCTGGCAGCTCCCATGCGGCTTCGGAATCCAATGCCAGCAAGGAAGCCGCCAACGAGCAGTCCGCATCCACGGACTCCGCGTCCTGAGGCTGTCACCCCGGCCTGCCGTGCCGCATAGGCTGGCAGGAAGGGAGGCGTTTGCATGTACTACGAGGAACCCCGCATCCCGGCGCTGCCCGGGGAAGAGAACGTGACCGACGGCAGCGTGGACGATTACGGCACCGACTGGGAGAACGTGGACAACGGCGCGCTGGAAGAGGAAATGGCAAAGTGTGCTGCCACCCCCTGTGATGTCAAAACCACCTGCCCGGACAACAACCCGGAGCAGACGGACGTACCATCGTACGAAATTGTAACAGAATGATGTGAAGCCAGCTCTGTTTACGGCAGGGCTGGCTTCTGCCTGTTGTTGAGCGCATGGCAGCTGAGGCCATGGCAGAAGGAAAAGAGGGAAGGTTTATGGCAAAATATTATTGCGTGCTGTTCGATGCAGACAACACCCTGCTGAACTTTGACGCAGCCGAAAGCAAGGCACTGGCCGAAACGCTGGTGAACTACGGCATTGAGCCGGATGCAGAAACGGTGCAGACCTACCGCACCATCAACTCGGAGCTGTGGCGGCAGCTGGAAAAAGGCCAGATCAAGCGGGAAAAGCTCATGGCAGAGCGGTTCACCCGCTTCCTCAAGGCCATTGATGCCGCCGGTGACGGAGCCGAGATGAACCGCTTCTATCTGGAGCAGCTCTCCACCCACCCGGATCTGATGGGGCCGGAAGTGCTGGACGTGCTGCGGGAGCTTTCCGAGGTGGCAACGCTGGCCGTTGTGACCAACGGCTTCCAGAAGGTGCAGATCCGCCGTCTGGCCGAGAGCGGTGTGCTGAACTTTATGGAGGACGTGTTCGTCTCCGAGAAGATGGACAGCGAAAAGCCCAACCGCAGAATTTTTGATGAGGCCCTGCGCGCCCTTGGCGTGGAGAACCGCGAGCATGTGCTGGTGGTGGGCGACGGCCTGAGCAGCGACATTCAGGGCGGCGTGAATGCGGGCCTTGACACCTGCTGGTATAACCCCAGCCACGCCGAGAACCCCGGCAAGGTGGTGCCCACCTACGAGATCGCAGACCTGAAAGAGCTGTACCCGCTGGTGATGGAGCAGGAAGAGCTGGCCAATGTGGGCCTGAAGAACCGCCGCCACCAGTGCTGAGCCAATAAGCGGATGGAGAACGGGATCATAAAACTATGCTGATACATTTGGAAAAACTAGGCAAGAGCTTTGGCGAAAAGATCGTGCTGCACGATGTGACCGCCAGTGTCGAGCGGGAGGACCGCATCGGCATCGTGGGCCAGAACGGCGCGGGCAAGACCACCCTGCTCAAGATTTTGACCGGCGAGTACCAGGACTACGAAGGTGAGTTCAGCGTGACCCACGGCGTGACGCTGGGCTATCTGGAACAGAACGCAAAGCTGGATGCCACGCTGGATCTCTACGGCGAGATGCGCTCCACCTTTGCCCCTGTGCTGGATGCCATGGCCCAGATGCAGGTGCTGGAACGCAAAATGGCCGCGCAGCCGGACGATACGGAGCTGCTGGCCCGGCACGACCAGCTGCAGAACATCGTGGATGCCGCCGACGGCTACAACATGGATGTGAACATCAAAAAGGTGCTGTCTGGCATGGGCTTTGCGCAGGATACATGGCAGAAGAACATTGCGGTGCTCTCCGGCGGTGAGCTGACGAGGCTGCGGCTGGCAAAGCTGCTGCTGGAAAAGCCGGACGTGCTCATTCTGGACGAGCCAACCAACCACCTGGACTTTGCCACCATGGAATGGCTGGAAAACTACCTCAAAAGCTATTCCGGTGCGGTGCTGGTGGTCAGCCACGACCGCTACTTCCTCGATAACGTGTGTACGAAGATCTGGGAGGTCTCCTTCCAGACCATGACCACCTACAAGGGCAACTTCTCGGCCTACCTGCCCCAGAAGGAAGCCGCCGATGCCCTGCGCCAGAAGCAGCACGATGCAGATGTGGCACTGGCCGAAAAGCTGCAGGACTACGTGGACCGCAACCTTGTGCGCGCTTCCACCACCAAAATGGCCCAGAGCCGCCGCAAGCAGCTGGAAAAGCTGGAGATCACCGAAGCGCCCAAGGACGAGACCAACCAGCTCAAGTTCCGGTTTGAATATGACGTAGAACCGTGGAACGAGCTGGTGCTGCTCAAGAACCTGACCATCAAAATAGGGGAGCGCACCCTGCTGGAACCCTTTACCTACACGGTGTGCCGCGGCCAGCGGCTGGTGATCGCAGGCCCCAACGGCGCGGGCAAGTCCACCCTGATGCAGGTGCTGGACGGCAAGCGCCGCCCCTCCGGCGGCATGGTGCGGCTGGGCACCGGCGCACGGCCCAGCATCTTTGCCCAGCAGCAGAACCGTCTGGGGCAGGGCCGGGTCATCGATGTGATCTGGAACAAGTACCCCCGCATGACCGAGCTGGAAGTGCGCAGCCATCTGGCAAAGCTGGGCTTCCGGGGCGAGACGGTGTTCAAGCCCTGCGAGGCGCTTTCCGGTGGCGAGCTGGCCCGCCTGCGCTTTGCGGAGATCGTGCTGGAACGGCCCAACCTGCTGTTTCTGGACGAGCCCACCAACCATCTGGACATCTACACCCGCGAGAACCTTACCGAGGCCTCATGGCCTACACCGGCACGCTGCTGCTGGTCACCCATGACCGCCACCTGATGAACAGTCTGGCCTGCCCCATCCTCTACCTTGAGGACGGCAAGGCCACCCTCTACCCCAGCTACGATGCCCTGATGGGCCGCAACGCCCCGGCCCCTGCCGTGCAGAAGGCCGCCGAACCGGCCAAGACCGGCTACGGCAGGGAGCAGCGCCGCCGCCGCGCCGAGCTGCGGGCCAAGATCAAGGCCTGCGAGGACGAGATGGAAGCCTGCGGTGCACGCGAAGTGGAGCTGGACAACGAGATCAACTCCCCGGAGGTGTACAACGACCCCGACCTGCTGCGCCAGAAGAGCGACGAGCTGAGCGACCTGCGCTTCCATCAGGAAGAGCTGTTTGCCGCGTGGGAAGCTGCCATGGAAGAGCAGGAAAGCTACGAGCAGAGCCAGCAGACCGAAGAGTAAAGGAGGGTGCAGCATGCCCCAAAACAGACGCAGTTACGAAAAAACGCGCCGCATCGCCCTTTCCGGCCTGCTGTTTGCGCTGGCATGGCACTTTCGTTCATTGAGGGCACGCTCACCATCCCGGGCCTTTTGCCGGGCATGAAGCTGGGCCTTGCCAACATCGTGGTGATGTATGCGCTGTTTTTCATGGGGCCAAGGCAGGCGCTGGTGCTGGACGTGCTCAAGGCACTGTTCGTGTTTCTGGTGTCCGGCTTCACGGCGGGCTTTCTCTCGCTGTGCGGCGGCCTTTTGTCCCTGCTGGTGATGTGGGTGCTGTACTACCTGCTGCCGGTGCGGCCCACCTGGTTCATCCTGTCCGTATGCGGCGCACTGGCCCACAACATCGGCCAGCTGCTGGGTGCGGGCGTGATCATCTCGTCCTCGCTCTCGTTCTACTATGCGCCGGTCATGCTGGTGCTGGGCCTTGTGATGGGCGCACTGACCTCCATCACCCTCAAGGCCCTGCTGCCGGCTCTTGGCAAAATGGGCTTCTCCACGCAGGAAAAGCGGGGGGAATAACCAACCGTCCATGCATCACAGTTGCATTTTGGCCGGAAATCAGTATAATAAGGAAACAACCTGCTATTTTAAAGATAAAATCTCTTGCATACAGCGCTGCCGCCGTGGGAAAGTGCGCGGCAGCCGGGAGGTGTTTGCACTATGAGTGAAAAAGTTACCATCAAGGTGGAGCGCAAAAAGCTGCATCTGCCCACCATCGCCCTGCGCGGGCTGGTGGTGTTCCCCAACAATCTCGTCCACTTTGAGGTGGGCCGCGAAAAGAGCATTGCCGCCGTGGAGTGGGCAATGGCAAATAATTCCAACGTGTTTCTGGTGGCACAGAAGTCCATGGACACCACCGAGCCGCAGCAGGCAGACCTGTTCAGCTACGGCGTGGTGGCCGAGGTCAAGCAGGTGCTGCGCGTCTCCGGGGACCTTGTAAAGGTCCTGGTGGAGGGCAAGTACCGCGCAAAGCTCAGTGCACTGGATGCCAGCGGCGATTTTCTGCTTTCGGAGGTGCGCCCGGCCCCGGTGCGCGCAGGCAAGGCCGACGATGCCGTGGAGACCGAAGCGCTGCTGCGCGCCTCAAGGCCGGGTTTGACGAGTACCTTGGCATGAACCCGCGCTTGGCAAGGACGTGGTGTTTGCCATCGTTTCCAGCGACGACCCCGCCTTCCTCAGCGAGTACATGCCTGCAAACCTGCTGTTCCGCTACGAGGACAAGCAGGCTGTGATGGACGAGGGCACCCTGAACGGACGGCTGAAAAAGCTCATCGAGATGCTGCGCCGTGAGTGTCAGGTGATGAAAATTGAAAAGGAGATCGCGGAAAAGGTCAACGAGTCCATGGACAAGAACCAGCGCGATTACTACCTGCACGAACAGCTGCACATCATCAGCGACGAGCTGGGCGAGGGCGACGACACCCACGCCGAGGCCGACGAGTACCGCCGCAGGATCACCGGGCTGCACCTTGCCGAGGACAGCGAGAAGAAGCTGCTCAAGGAGGTAGACCGTCTTGCCAAGATGCAGGGCTCCAATCAGGAGGCAACGGTCATCCGCACCTATCTGGACACCTGCCTTGACCTGCCGTGGAACACCTTTACAGTGGATGACCTTGATATCAGCCGCGCACAGCAGATTTTGGACCGCGACCACTACGGCCTGAAAAAGGTGAAGGACCGCATTCTGGAAACGCTGGCCGTGCGCAAGCTGGCACCGGACGTGAAGGCACAGATCATCTGCCTTGTAGGCCCTCCGGGCGTGGGCAAGACCAGTATTGCACGCTCCATCGCCGAAGTCTGGGCCGCAAGTATGTGCGCATCAGCCTTGGCGGCGTGCGGGATGAAGCGAGATCCGCGGCCACCGCCGCACCTACATCGGCGCGATGCCCGGCAAGATCATCACTGCATGATCTCTGCCAAGAGCGCGAACCCCCTCATGCTGCTGGACGAGATCGACAAGCTGGCAGGCGACTTCCGGGGCGATCCGGCCGCAGCCCTGCTGGAAGCGCTGGACCCGGAGCAGAACAGCACCTTCAACGATCATTTCATCGATATCCCGTTCGATTTGAGCCATGTGCTCTTTATCACCACCGCCAACGACCTTGGCAGCATCCCCGGCCCCCTGCGTGACCGCATGGACGTGATCGAGCTGCCCAGCTACACCCGCGTGGAAAAATACAACATTGCCCGCAAGCACCTGCTGCCCAAGCAGCTCAAGGCCTGCGGCCTGACCGGCAAGGTCACGCTGAGCCAGAGCGCGCTGTACGGCATCATTGACGGCTACACCCGTGAGGCCGGTGTGCGCAATCTGGAACGCACCATCACCAGTGTGCTGCGCAAGTGCGCCCGCAAGATCGCCGCAGGCGAGGTGGAAAGCGTCTCCGTTACCGGCACCATGCTGGAACAGCTGCTTGGCCCCCGCTTTGTCAAGCCCGACTTCCTCAACCGCACCAACGCGGTGGGCATCGCCAACGGTCTGGCATGGACCAGCGTGGGCGGCGAGACCCTGCCCATCGAGGTGCAGGTGATGGACAACGGCAGCGGCAAGATCACCGTCACCGGTTCGCTGGGCGACGTGATGAAGGAGAGCGCTCAGCTGGCCGTTACGTGGGTGCGCGTGCACGCCGCCGAGTACGGCATCGACCCGGAAAAGCTCAAGAAGTGCGACCTGCACATCCACGCCCCGGAGGGCGCAGTGCCCAAGGACGGCCCTTCTGCCGGTGTCACCCTGACCACGGCGCTGGTGTCCTGCCTGTCCGGCATCCCGGTGCGCGGTGATGTGGCCATGACCGGCGAGATCACCCTGCACGGCAACGTGCTGCCCATTGGCGGCCTGCGGGAAAAGAGCATGGCGGCCTACCGCGAGGGCATGAAAACGGTACTCATCCCCAAGGACAACGAACCCGACCTGTATGAGGTGGACGACGAGGTGAAGAAGAATCTCACCTTCCTGCCCATGCAGAGCCTGACGCAGGTGCTGAACGCGGCCCTGCTCAAGCCCCAGAACGCAAAGAAGGCCAAGCTCCCAGCCGCACCCATGCAAAGAAAAAGGCGGCAGACGCCGCCATCGTGCCGCCCACCGCAGAAAAGCCCCAGCCCGGCGCGGTGTGCTGAGAACAATAGAAACCCTCTCAGTCACGCTTGCGCCGTGCCAGCTCCCCCGAAGGGGGGAGCTTAAGGGATGTTTTCCACCAGATGAAAGAGCTCCCCCTTCGGGGGAGCTGGCGAGGAACGAAGTGACGAGACTGAGAGGGTTTGACGTACCACAAGAAAGGAAAGCTCCATGAATTACAACAAAGCTGATTTCATTGCCAGCTACGGCATTTCCAGCCAGCTGCCCGAGAGCGACCGCCCGGAGCTGAGCTTTTCGGGGCGGTCCAACGTGGGCAAATCCAGCCTCATCAATAAGCTGTGCAGCCGCAAAAACCTTGCCCGCGTGTCCAGTACGCCGGGCAAAACGGCCACCATCAATTTCTATTCGGTGGACGACTGCTACTTTGTGGACCTGCCCGGCTACGGCTACGCCAAGGTGAGCAACGCCGACCGTGAGCGCTGGGACGACCTCATCAACAGCTACTTTGAAGCACCCCGCCACCACACCCTGCTGGTGCAGCTGCTGGACTGCCGCCACGCCCCCAGCGCCGACGATGAGCAGATGCTGCGCTACCTGCACTATCACCAGATCCCCTACGTGGTGGCCCTGACCAAGGCCGACAAGCTCAAAAAGAGCCAGCTGGCCAAGACGCTGGAAGACTTTGAGAACCTCTGCCGCCCCTATGGCTGCCAGAAGGTGGTGCTGACCAGCGGCGAGAACGGCTACGGCATCCCGGAGCTGCAGGCGGTGCTCAATGCCGCTGTGGCCGGGGAACAGGAAGCGGAGTAAACCATGGCCTACAACGAATTTGCCTATTTCTACGATGAATTCAACGGCGAGGCCGATTACGATGCCCTGTATGCCCACATCCATGCAAAGCTCAAGGAGCACGGCATCCACGACGGCATCCTTGCCGACCTTGGCTGCGGCACCGGTGAGCTGACGTTGATGCTCACGCAGGCGGGCTATGATATGATCGGCATTGACCAGTCCGAGGAGATGCTCTGCGTTGTGCGCGATAAGGCCGAACAGCTGGGCCTTTCCGGCAGGCTGCTGCTTTTGCGGCAGGACCTGCTCAAGCTGGATCTGTACGGCACCATCCGGGGCGCGGTGTCCACCTTTGACACCTTCAACCACATCCCGGACCTCGACACCGCCATTGCCAACGCGGGCTTTTTCATGGAGAAGGGCGGGGTGTTCCTGTTCGATATGAACACGCCCTACAAGCACCGGAACGTGCTGGGCGACAACGCGTTCACCTTTGAGGAAGAGGATGCCGCCTGTGTGTGGCGCAACCACTACGATGCCGCCAACCGCCGCGTGGAGATCACCGTGGACATCGACTACCACGAGACCGGCGAGCACTTCCACGAGCAGTTCTGCGAGTACACCTATGACCTTGACACCATCCGCACCGCGCTGGAAAAGCACGGCTTTGCGCTGGAAAGCGTCTGCGACGGCGAGACCTTCGGCCCGCTGACCGAGGACAGCCAGCGCTATTTCTTCTGCGCAGTCAAGCAGTATACACAATTGGAGGGATAACTTTATGGCAAATCTGATCCGCGGCCTGTCGGAGAACGGCGGGGTCGTGTTCTGCGGCGTGGATTCCACCCAGATCGTCCGCAAGGCCGAAAAGCTGCACACCACCAGCGCCACCTGCAGCGCGGCACTGGGCCGTCTGCTCACCGGCGCGGCCTGATGGGCTCCATGCTCAAGGACGACCGTGACCAGATC
>ENA-OPZM01000380-OPZM01000380.1-human-gut-metagenome-genome-assembly--contig:-NODE-380-length-19518-cov-1.598164_pt1 | contig 19518 bp, 29 predicted proteins | sample MGYA00242478_ERZ504493 | MGnify/ENA primary metagenome ERZ504493 (study PRJEB26092, sample SAMD00036227) | human gut metagenome | host: Homo sapiens | study: EMG produced TPA metagenomics assembly of...
TTATCGTGACTGAGACCATCCATGAGGTTTGATTGTCGTTATCAAAAGGAGACAATAATCTATAAAAAGTACCATTATGGATTAAATTTCTATATTTTTTATAAAAGCTAATTTGTTCTTTAACAATACTAAGATCGTCTTCATTCAATTCATTTAAGTCAAGCTCATATCCAAAAGCACCAAAAAATGCTACATTTCCTCTAGTTTTGATAGGTACAATACGGTTTGTTTGATGGTTAGGAACAATCGAAACGTGAGATCCGATAGATGATATAGGATAAAGCATGCTCGTTCCGTACTGAATTTTTAGTCTTTCAATTGCATCTGAATCGTCACTAGCCCAAGCTTGAGGAGCATAATATAGCATTCCAGGATCAAAGCGTCCTCCACCTGAAGAACAAGATTCAAATAATATGTTAGGATATTTTGTTATCAGTTTTTCATATAAACGATATACACCTAGTATATATCTGTGGAACACTTCTCCTTGTTGATTTGCTGACAAATGACTATCAAACACATCAGTTAACGGTCGATTCATATCCCATTTTATATAATCCAACTTAGATTCATCAATAATTTTACACATTTGATCAAAAATATTTTCAACAACTTCATCTAAACCAAAATTTAAAACATATTGATTTCTACCATGATGAGGTTTGCGATTTGGTGTCGAAATAATCCAATTTGGATGTTTACGATATAATTCGCTATCCTTATTCACCATCTCAGGTTCAAACCATAAGCCAAATTTCATACCAAAACTACGAATTTTTTCCGAGAGGCTACTAATCCCTTCAGGTAATCTTTTAGGATTTACATACCAACCCCTAATCCAGCACAATCATTTTCTCGGTTTCCAAACCAGCCATCATCTAATACAAATAATTCTATACCAACATCAAAAGCTTTTTTAGCAATACTAACTAACTTATCTTCATCAAAATCAAAATATGTTGCTTCCCAATTATTAATTAAAACTGGCCTATCTTTTTCTCGCCACTCACCACGAGCCAAACGTTTTCTAAATAGTTGGTGAAAAGTTTGACTCATACCGTTTAAACCTGTACTTGAATAAACTAGAATTGCTTCTGGTGTTGTAAACGTCTCACCAGAATTAAGTTGCCAATTAAATCCAAATGGATTGATACCAATTTGAAGTCTGGTAACATCCCATGTATCTACTTCTGCTTGAATTAAAAAAATTTCCTGAATAAACTAAAGCTGCACCAATAGCTTCTCCTTGATTTTCATCAGTATTTTTCCTTTTTAAAGTAACAAATGGATTATGTTGATGACTTGAGATACCTCGCGTAGACTCAATTGATTGAATCCCTTGTTGTAAAGTACGCGATTTAATGGTTCTCTCACGTCCCCAAGCACCAGAGAGTTGTTGCCATTCATAATCAGCATCTGGTAAATCTAATGATAAACTGCTAATATTTTCAATTATTTGACTCTCTTTTCCTTTATTTATAATTCGTACACTACGAGTAATAACAGGATAATCTCTATATATTGTATATAATAACTCTACTTGAATGCTCGTAATAGCATCTAAAAGGTAAACTTTCAGTGTTTTACTTTCACTATCTCTATCAACGTAAGTCGCTGGTAAACCTTCTAATCTTGGCTTTCCATCTTCTATTTCATGGCTATATAAACAAAATCTGTTAGACGAGATCCATTTTTCTGTAATATAGAAATAGCTGGATGTCTAAAATCAGTTGTACCATATTCAGGAAATTCTTGTCTTAAGTGTTCTAAAGAGTATAATAAATCATTTTCATTTCGATAAGTACTCATAGGTCTGTGATGCATCTCAATTAAATGACTATAGTCATTATCTGGTAAAGTTTCACCATAATATAAGTGTAGTAATTTACCATCTCCTGATACCCTAAAAATATAACTTATCTCCCCATTAAATAAATGAAATTGTTGGTTTTTGGACTGGTAAATAATATTCATTTCATAATCTGTATGCATAAGTACGCCTCCATTTCTTTATAAAAACATTATAAAAAACGCTTAACAAAAAATGTAAGCGTTTTAATTAACTTGTTTTTAATCAAAATTAAACATTCAATTAATTTTTATATACTTTAACTTCTTATCAGTATTGTAAATCCATTTTACCTTGCATTGAAATTTTTCATTTGGCGTTTGATGTCGCGGTCTTGTTCACGACGTTTGATGGTCTCACGTTTGTCATAATCATGCTTCCCTTTTGCCACACCAAGCAAAACTTTAGCGAAGCCATTTTTCAAATAGACTTTAAGTGGTACAAGAGTCATCCCTGTTCCTTTTAGGTCATTTGATAATTTTTCGATTTCGCGTTTTTTTAGCAATAATTTACGGGTGCGCTCAGGGGCTTGATTCCAAATATTTCCTTGTTCAAAAGGTGAAATATGAACATTAATTAGCCAAGCTTCACCATTTTTGATTTGGGCATAGCCATCTTTGAGCTGAATACGTGCAGCGCGAACGCTCTTGATTTCTGTTCCTGTCAGAACAATCCCTGCTTCAATTGTATCAACGATGTTATAGTCATGACGCGCTTTTTTATTTTGTGCAACAACATTTCCGTCACCTTTTGGCATATTAGATACCTCTCTTGAAAATTAGTGATTATCTTAATTAGCAGTTTTATTTTTTAGCTTTACGTGATTTTTTCTTAGCAACTTCTTTGTAGAAAGGTTTCTTGCCTGACTTTTTAGAAGTTGAAGCGGAAGATTTACGATTTCGTGGTTTGTTTGATTTTGAACCTTTGTGGTTATCCGCTTTTGGACGACGTTTTTCTTTACCAGAACGGTCTTTGCGTGATTTTTTAACTTTCTCTACCACATCATACTCACTTGGAATGTATTCAAAGTCAATATCGCCAGTTTCTTTATCAGCACGTGTTAATTTGATTTTAATCGGTTGACCAACACGAAAAACTTTTCCTGATTTTTCACCTTGAAGGGTCAATGTACGTTCGTTATAATTGTAAAATTCTGGCAGAGTTGTGATGTGAACAAGTCCTTCGATTGTATTTGGCAATTCGATGAACATCCCAAATTTCACGACACTAGCAACCACACCGTCAAATTCCTGACCAACGTATTCTTCCATGTATTCGGCTTTTTTCATGGCTTCAACGACACGTTCAGCATCAATAGCACGACGTTCAAGGTTGAAGATGACGTTGCCAATTCTGGAATCGCATTTCTAAAGTGTTCGATTTTCTCATCAGTGAGTTGTGTGTATTCGCGAATCATGCGGTGAACAAGCAAATCAGGATAACGACGAATTGGACTTGTGAAGTGAGTATAGTACTCCGCAGCCAAACCATAGTGTCCGTGATTATGTTCAGAATAACGTGCTTGTTGCATTGAACGAAGAAGCATCATGTTTAACACTTCTGCGCCTGGTTTACCTTCTACTTTTGCCATGAAATCTTGCAAATCTTGTTGAGTGATTTTGTTAGCTGTACCATGGATTTGAACGCCAAAAATGCTAGCATAATCAAGGAATTTTTGTAATTTTTCAGCTTTTGGTTCTTCATGGATACGGTAAATAAATGGCAATTTACGTTTTGCAAAATGCTCTGCAACTGTTTCATTAGCTGCTAACATGAAAGATTCAATCATGCGTTCAGCATACCACGTTGACGAAGCACAATATCAACTGGCATTCCTTTATCATTAACAATAATCTTGGCTTCGCTCGTATCAAAGTTAAGAGCACCGCGGCGCATGCGCATGGTTTCAAGAATATTGTGAAGAGCAGTCATATGATGAATAGAGTCAACGATTGGTTGATATTGCTCAATCAATTCTTCATCACCAGCAATAATGTCATTGACATTGCTGTAAGTCATACGGAAAGTTGTCTTAATGACTGATTGACAAATTTGGTGATTAACAACGTGACCATTGCGGTCAATTTCCATTAAACATGATTGTGTCAAACGGTCAACATTAGGATTTAACGAACAAATACCATTTGACAAACGTTCAGGCAGCATTGGAACTACACGGTCAGTCACATAAACTGATGTCCCACGAGCAACAGCTTCACGATTAAGCGCAGAGCCTTCTGTGACATAGTATGAAACGTCCGCAATATGAACACCGAGCTCAAAATTACCATTGCTGAGCAATTTAATATGAACAGCATCATCTAGGTCTTTGGCATCTGCACCATCAATGGTAAAGGTGATTTCATTACGTAAATCAACACGCCCAACCATGTCTTTCTCAGACGGCGCATCTGAAACTGCATTAGCTTCAGCCATAACATCTTCTGGAAATTCTGATTTGATGTCCATTGATTCAAGGACTTCAAGCACATCAATACCAACATCACCTTGGTGTCCAACGATGTCACGCACATGACCAACAAAATAATCATAGCCTCGTGTTGGGTATTTATCAATGTCAACCTTGATAATCTCAGTGCCGTCAAGCAGAACAGGTCTCATTTCTTTGATATAAATCTTTTTGTTGAATTTTTTGATTTTTGGATTTAATGTAACCAGCGTATTTTGGTTTTTCGTCATCAAGAATAAATTTCCCAACAACCGTTTTTAAGCTACGCTCAACAATGCCGACAATGCGAACCTCAGCAGCTGTACCTTTCAAGCGATTAGCTGGCTTTTTAACAACCGCTTCAACCGTATCTCCGTCAACCGCATGACCAACGTCATTACGTCCGACAAACATGTCATCTTCATTTTCGTCAACCGCTAAAAAACCAAAACCAGCTTTGTTAGCACGAAAAACACCCGTAACGGTGATTTCTTTTTTCTTCTCTATTTTTTTACGAAGAGCAAGGTTCCCATAGTCATCAAAACGCAGTTTTCCTTGGCTTTCCAATTTTGAAATCTCTTTGATAAGCTTTGGAAATTTTTTCAGCGCCAGCCATGTCTAGCCCAGCAGCCAATTCATTAATATTGACTTTTCCATGCTCCTCTAAATAAGCAATAATTTTTTTCGTTCATAATTTGTGATTGTAAGTATTCCTAGTAAAAATCAGACATAAAATGCCTAGCTAGGCTTAACTCAATAATTTTCCTCTCGTATTCTACTTCATTCTAATAGGTCGTAAACAAGACTTTTACGACTTCATAAATAAAAAATGAGCTGAGTGACCAGCCCATGAATTTTCGTACAAAATTCAAGATGCGCAGCCAACGTAAGCCACTATTTAGCCTCGTTAGTTGCTATCTATTTACTTGATAAAATCGCTAGCGCCAAAGCAATTGCTAGCCAAAAGAAAACTAGAACTGCTGTAAAACGTTGCATAAACGCTTCGAAGCCACGCGCTTTAGTACGTTCAAACAAAGCTTCTGAACCGCTGTTATCAAATACATTGCCACTTGGATTTTTTTGTGGTTGCAAGAAAATAGCAATTACAATAATAACAGATAATACCAGCAAAGTTGTCAGTAGTATATTGTACATCTTTTTCACTAAGAACGCGTCAGAAAGTTATTTTCAAATCAATTGAGTTGGTCATGATTTGGCACTTTCAGTCTGAGTTCTATTCCTTTCCTACACTATGGTCTTGATTATTCTAACATAAAAATCCCTAAGATTCAATATGTAAGGTCACTTTTCGCTCTTTCGGACAATATTTTAAACCTTGAATACGCTCTGGATGAGTTGTTTTATTTTTACTTGTCAAATAATTCTTACTGCCACAACTGCTACATTCTAAATTAATCTTTACTCTCACACAATTTCCTTAACTTTCAAGTATTTTCTAAAATTGATAAGGCTCCAAACAAAGTTTATAAAGACGATAAGACTAGTCACATAGAAAACCGAACGGTATCCCAAATCAGTTGCGATTGCTGACCCAATAAAAGGTCCAATAACTTGTCCTATATTCATAAACATTTGATTATAACTAAAAATACGTGAAATTCCCTCGCGTGGTGTGATTTTAGTCAACAATGAATTAATACTCGGCATCAATGCCCCCGTACCAAAACCGTACAAAAAGCGGACAATGCCTAATTGTAATGAATTTTGAGCAAGGGCGCAAAGCACATACATACTAAAGCTATAAAACAGAAGCAATCAAAAGTAATCTATGATTACCTATTCTATCACCAATTTTCCCAAGAGTCGAGCTTGAGAGCATGCTTGAAAATCCTAGTGCAGACACAATCAAACCCGAGACAAACATCAAGTTCTCCGTTTGACCCAGATGACGAATATACAAGGTCAAAATTGGAGCAATAGATTGTGCTGATACTTGGATAATCATACTAGTCACAAAAAGACCAATTAAAATTTGCTTATCCTTAATTGATGAAAATAGGTCACGTGTTGATAGAACTTCTGCCTTAGTAACTGGTTGGAAATCCTCTTTAACAAGAAAAATAGTCATCAGATTACAAATCAATAAAATAAAACCGACCAAAAGAAAAACTTGACGAATACCCAAGATTTCAGCAAGAACACCACCCAATAACGGTCCTACCAAACTACCACCGATAACACCAGTTGCTAGTGTTCCAAGTGCATAACCTGAACGATTTTTGGGAGCTTGACTGGCAATCAAGGCTGTTGAATTAGGGACATAACCAGAAAACAAACCGTTCAAGATACGCAAGACTAATAACCAAAAAACGTTAGGAACAAAAGCTAACCCCCCCATGGTAAAAGTCATCACCAAACTTGCTCTTACCATCATTGGTTTACGACCATAACGGTCTGCCAAACGTCCCCATACTGGAGCAATAAGAGCCGAAGTCAAAGCTGATAGTGACACCGCTAAACCAGCATACCATTCTACCTTATTTTGAGGTGCTCCAAGTTGTTCAACATATAAAGCCATAAAAGGCATAACAAGCGAAAAGCTTGCCCCGGTAAAAAAGTTACCAAGCCAAGCTACCCGCAAATTCTGTTTCCAATTAATTTCGCTGTTAATCATTGTTCACCCTCTTTTCTAAAAAACGTCAATTGATATTATAGCACAATATTAGTCAAATGAGAAAGACAGTTGCCTATACAAGTATTATTTTTTAATCACTAAAAATACAGCTAAAAAATCAGTCCGATAATGTTTTTAACAATTGATCAACCTGCCCTTTTAGCGTTTGTAGATTACCACGATTATCTAGTAATTTATCAGCGTAAGCTTTTTTAGCTTCTGTTGACATTTTGACTTGCAATACGTTGTTGTGCTTCAGAACGTGTGTAATGATTTCGCATCACTAAACGATCTAACTGCGTCTTTTCATCAACATAAACTAACCAGACCTCATCAAACCAATCCATATAATCAAGCTCAATCAACAGCGGAATATCCATGAAAAAGACTTCCTCTGTCTGGGCTAATTGATTCCGACGATTAGCTAATTCTTGACGAATAATCTCATTTTGCAGCCTTGACGATTTTGCCATTATCTCTTTATTTCCAAAAATAGCGTGTCCTAATTTTTGACGGTCAAGCTCTCCGTTTTCTTGTAGAATGTCATGTCCAAGCCATTCAACTAAAGTTTGATACAACTTGCCACCTTTTTTTTGCAATTCATGCACAACTTGATCTGCATCAATAACCTGATAGCCCTGCTTTCGAATTTCAGCCACAACTGTTGATTTTCCTGAAGCAATTCCCCCAGTGATTCCAATAATTTTTGTCATCGTTTTTGACATGCAGGACAAAGATGTGTCCCACGACCTCCTACTTTGATTTTTTCAATCGGCGTTGCACAACGTGGACAAGGTTCGCCCGTCTTACCGTAAACTTGCAAAAACTGCTGCATATTGCCATCCTCACCAAAGGCATTATGATACGTTCTGATTGTCGTTCCACCTTTTACAATCCCTAGCTGCAAAATCTGAATAATCTCGTCATGCAACAAAGCTATTTCCGAATCTGTTAAACTCGAACTAACACGTTCTGGGTGAATTTTCGCTGCCCAAAGCGCCTCATCAACGTAAATATTTCCAAGCCCCACAACTAAAGTTTGGTCTAGAAGATAAGGCTTGATAATCTTCTTGGAAGCCTTCAATTTTCTAGTAAACTCTGATAAGTCAAATGTTTCCTTTGTCGGTTCAGGACCGAGCTTTTTCTTTTGAAAATAAGCTTCTATCTGATTTAGATACAACAATTCCATTGTCCCAAACTTACGAACATCTTGATAAACCAACGTTGACCCATCATCAAGTTGAAAAAGAACATGAAAATGTTTGTTATCAGGCACCTGTTCTGGAAAAAGCAAATACTTACCTTCCATTCGCAAATGAGAAATAATCACCTGCTTATTCAACATTAATAGTAAATATTTTCCACGCCTTCCAATATTCTGAAACGTTTGCCCCAAAATCCCAGTCTCAAACGCCACCAAATCTGTCTTGACAATCTTAGGCACACGAACATCAACAGCTACAATTTTTCGACCAACAATCAGACTCTCCAAACCACGTCTAACCGTCTCAACCTCAGGTAATTCAGGCATAACAATACGATACCAACCGTTAAGCGACTCAAAGAAAAATAGGAATCTTGACGAAGGTGATAAGACACCTAGGAAAGATTATCTTTTTTCAAAGAGTCGTTAGGCGGGTTCTAGTCAACCAACCGCTTGGCACTCCTTTCTAAACAAAATTTAACAAATAAGGATGAGGCGGAAAATCCTAATTTTCCAGTCGCATCATCTTTTTCACTAGCTTTTCCGCTCGGGTTCAATTGAGAACCTCTCTCCTTTCCTTTCTAAACATCATTTCAAGAATAGAGGGACAGCCTTTAGTTCATGTTCAAAGTAACACGAACGAATCCTCTATCCTTTCTAAAATTTATTTAATTCTTGAGTTAACATTTCTACGCTTATTATAAAACAGAGTGCTGCTTTTAAACAAGCACTTCTGTTTTAGTGTTATTTTTGACAAAACTACCTAAGCTACGCTTAATATTCTTTCTCGTTGTAACCAAAGTCAGCAAGATCAAGTTTTTTATCACGCCAATTTTTCTTAACTTTAACCCATGTTTCAAGGTAAACCTTGTCACCAAGCATGATTTCAATGTCACGACGTGCCATTTTACCGATTTTCTTGAGCATTGTCCCTTGCTTACCGATAATAATCCCTTTTTGGCTATCACGTTCAACCATAATTGTCGCACGGATATGCACTTTATCCGTTTCAGGGTCACGTTTCATAGACTCAACAATAACCGCAACAGAATGTGGCACTTCTTGTTCAGTCAATTTCAAGATTTTTTTCACGAATCATTTCTGACACCAAGAAACGTTCTGGGTGGTCAGTAATTTGGTCCTCAGGGAAATATTGAAACCCTTCCTCCAAATTATCTTTCAAAATGTTCATCAATGTTTCAACATTGTTCCCTTGAAGAGCTGAAATTGGCACAATTTCTTTGAAATCCATTTGACTACGGAAATCATCAATTTGTTCCAAAAGTTGGTCTGGGTGCACTTTGTCAATCTTATTAATGACTAAGATAACAGGAATTTTAGCAGCCTTCAAACGCTCGATAATCATATCATCCCCCTTACCACGCTTTTCATCAGCAGGCACCATAAAAAGGACTGTTTCAACTTCTCGAAGAGTGCTGTAAGCAGATTCTACCATGAAATCACCAAGTGCATTTTTAGGTTTATGAATCCCAGGTGTGTCAATAAAGACAATCTGTTCAGTGTCTGTCGTGTAAATTCCCATAATTTTATTACGAGTAGTTTGAGCTTTATCACTCATGATAGCAATTTTTTTGCCCCATAACATGATTTAAAAATGTTGATTTTCCAACATTTGGGCGACCTAAAATCGCTACAAAACCTGATTTAAACATAATATATAAAGGACGTTAAACGCCCTGCTCCTTTCAATTCTCTCTAACTAAGTTTTGGCTATTCAGCAAAAAATCAAGGCAATAATTTTCGGTACAAAAATAATCAATCCTGTTAAAACAGCATAGCCTGAAATTATTAAAACCGCACCCGCTGCCATATCCTTCGCATTTTTAGCTAACATTGAAAAATGGTAATTGCTAGCAAGATCAACCACATTTTCAATCGCCGAATTAATGATTTCAAACGTGATGACTAAAAAAATTGCCAGTAGCAAAAAGAGCCACTCAGTCACCGAAATTCGAAAAACAGTGCCAGCTATGATCGCCAAAATAGCTGAAATCATATGCTTGCGCATGTTTCTTTCTTCTTTGAAAGCTGTGATAATACCTGTAATGGCAAATTCCATACTCGCTACTAACGTACGATTTTTCCACTTTTTAGGTGAATTATTGTCTCTTGAGTCCATAGGCAGTTAAAATCTCTTCCTGTAAAGTTAAACATTTCTTTTTCTTCTTCAGGGGTGTAATGATCATAACCATTGATATGTAAAAAACCATGTACTGCAAGGAAGCCCATTTCACGTTCAAATGAATGTCCATATTCTTCTGCTTGTTCACGCGCTTTATCAACCGAAATGAATAATTCACCGATGTATGCGTCAAATTCATCTAGCATTTCAGCCAGTTCAGGATTTTCTTCTAAGTCTTCTTCTGAAAATGACAGACTTGATTCTGGTTTGTATTCTAAGCTGATAACATCTGTTGGACGGTCTGTGTCACGGTATTCCAAGTTCAACTCATGACTACGTTCATTTGTCACAAAAGTCACGGCCATTTCTTTATTGTCTTTACCTGTCTTTTCAGCTGCAAATTGTAATAAATCAAGGGTTTGTTTTTTAATTGCTTCTGAAACTTGACCAGTTTCATCTATCATTTCAACGTACATATAAATCTTCTTTCAAACTAATTATATCAAGGCTATTATACCATAATAAAATAAAGCCCGCTACTGTACGCTTTACAACACTCATCCCCACTATCTCAAGAATTTAGCAGGTCAACTTTCATCGTTTTTCACTTTTTACTGATAGCAAGATTGATCTTCTTGTGAAAAAAGAAGTAGCTCAGGGTAAAGCTACTTCTTCAAGGAGAAGTATTACGGATTAGTTCTAATCATAAGTCTATCATCATTTCAAACCTCTTTGTTATAAACGTTAAACTGGCGTCCTGAAACTTGGTCTGTGTAAGTACCATCTGCCAAGTTTGTTTCAGAATCCAAATACTTGTCGCCGCTGACAAGGGTGACAAGAACAGCTTCCTTGCTTCCACGTTCAATCATAGCAACTTGTTCGTCTCCGTTAGGGTTATGGATGTATTCTAATTCACCAACCATAGCGTTGTGGAATTTATTGACAGCTGCTACTGTTGCAGCTTTGTAAAGGTCATTACCTGCATCACCAATTTGTGATTAACCTGTAACTGTCCCACTTTCTTTCTAATCATTATTTGCTTCTTTATCACTAGCCGGTTGACCAATTGTTTCATAGCTTGCAAACCCTGACTCAGCCACAGATTCTTCTGACGCTTTTAGAGAATAGCTGCGCTGTTTTGGTGCAGCTTTTTCATAAGCATTGATGATTTCAGCAACAACTGGATGACGAACAACGTCATTAGCTGAAAAATGAACAAAATCAATCTGTTTAATGTGTTGTAATTTTTCAGTCGCATCAATCAGACCAGATTTAACTTTTTTTAGGCAAGTCAATCTGGCTAGTGTCACCGTTAACAATCATTTTCGAATTGAAACCAAGGCGTGTCAAGAACATCTTCATTTGCATAATTGTCGTATTTTGTGCTTCATCAAGAATCACAAAAGCATCATCAAGTGTTCGTCCACGCATATAAGCCAGCGGAGCAATTTCAATAATATCACGTTCCATTAAACGTGTTGTTTGCTCTTTTCCTAAAATTTGGTAAAGGGCATCATAAACTGGACGAAGATAAGGGTCAACTTTTTCTTTCAAATCCCCTGGTAAAAAGCCAAGACTTTCACCAGCTTCAACAGCTGGACGCGTTAAAATAATACGTTTGACTTGTCCACGTTTGAGAGCTGTCACCGCTAAAGTTACTGCCAAGAAAGTTTTCCCAGTTCCTGCTGGTCCAATCCCAAAAACCACATCATGTGATTTGACGCTATCCACGTAAACTTTTTGTCCCAAAGTTTTAACACGGATAGGCTTTCCAGAATTATCTTTAATGATCTCTTCTTCGTAAAGTGCAACAAATTTATCAATTGAACCATTTTGTGCCATGGAAAGAGCTGTCACAACGTCTGATGTATTAACCAGCATACCACGCGAAACCAAAACCAAAAGCGCTTGGATAGTCACACGCGCAAGCTCGACACTTTCCTCATCGTCTCCCAAAATCTGCACACGCTCAGTTCGTGCATGGATAATAACGCCAAGATTATCTTCAATCAGCTTCAAATGACGTTCATTTGACCCAAACAACGCCAATACATCATCAGGATGATTTAATGTTATCTCAACAGAATACTCTTGCAAATAGAGTCCCTCTTTCTTTTGTATTTGATAAGCCTATTATAGCTTATTTAACATAAAAATCACGACTTGCGTGATTTCTTAACTATCTTTATTTCAAATCATTGCGCTTCAAAATGAAAAGCGGAGCTAAAAGCATTAATACAATACCTAAAAGTAGAAATGTTAGTGAAAACCCAACCAGTCAATCAAAAGCCAGTCATCGGAAAAATGACTATCATAAACAGACTGAAAAACATGGTAGTAACACTAAGCATTGTGGCTCTCACATCGCTTGGAATCATCACTTGAAGATCATTATTAAAGATTGGTAAAAAGAAAGCATAAAGCCCATCTGCCATCAAATAAATAATCATATAAATCAGAGGTAATTTCGTGATTGCTAAAACGTAAAGCATTCCCGTCACCCCAACTAAGATAGGAAGAAGAGCGACTGCTTTAAACCGTTGACCAATCTTACTTGCCAACCAAACAGCCCCAATATTGATAACACTAGAGATAAGCATCAGCAAACTAATCTGCCATGACGGGAAAATATCTAATTCATTTTGATAGTAAAAATAAAACATACACATCATGACACAAAAAACTTGACTAGTGATGAGCCAATAAAATAAGTGTCGATTCACTTTAAATTCCTGAACAACCGTTTTTAAAATACACGATAAACTTGCAGGCTCTTCTCGTTCTTTCTTAAACGCTGGCTCTTTCATCATAGTAATCAAAATAATGACTATCAAAGAGAAGAAAATTTGGATAACATACGTCATATCCAATAAACCATGAACAAAAAAAAACTGCAACAACAGCGCCTAACGTTCTTGTTGCTTCAGCAACAGCAGACACAAAAACTTGAAAATTTGAGAAACTTGTCCTCTAACCCTGCTTCTTTAGCCGATTCAAATAACATGGCAGTGCTTGTGCCAGAATCAAAATTGTATGCCCATGCGTTCAGTACCATTCCAAATGCATAAATCCAAAAATGACCTTGCCCAAATAGCATAAATAGACACGACAATATTGACATCAAACGTCCCAAATAAAGATTTGTACGGTAAGTAAAACGGTCAGCTAGGACACCTGAAGGCACTTCAGACAAGAGACTGGTCAGATGAAAAAGACTTTCTAAAATCCCAATTTGACCAAACTCATGCCATGTTGACTTAAGAAAAGAGAAGCCAGAAGCTTGTTGATTCCGAAAAAACCGAAAAATTCACTTGCTCCAACTAAAGCAATATTATGACGATACGATTTTTTAAACATAGTAAATTTCCTTAAAATATGTCAGACTCTCCATAGAGTCATAGATTATTAACAAAATAAGATTTTAAAATTTGATTTCTTTTAGACAGACCTATAAGTCAGTTAAAAGCCTATCAAATGCCAGTTATTGAGTTAAATCATTTGATCTACGTGCATATAGCCCACTCTCCCTTGAAATTTCTATGTTTTTGTATCGTAATTGCCATCCATTATAGCACAAAAAGTTTGAAAATAAAGCCGATTCACGCAAATTCACAGAGAATAAATTTCTTATGATATTGTACCAGCTTTGTTACACAAAAAAAGAGGTGATTCACCTCTTAATGCGCTAAGTATTCTTCCCAAATTTTGTCGAATTCGCTAAGATTAAAGGCAAAATCTGCTTCATCTTCCAAATAACGACTAATGGTTTCAAAATTGTCAGTATGTTTCGGAAAAGTTGTATCATCAAAAACTAAATCCGCTAAAATGGCTACTGGCTCATGACTTTTAGGATTACGTTGCGTCATTAACCAAGTATAAAATGATTTTCTCATTGCCAATTCTCCTTTAAAAATTGATGTCTAATGGTACTACTTTCGGCATAGTGCTCAGGATTTTTCTTGTAAAAACCTTGATGGTAATCTTCTGCCAAATAAAATGGTTGAACTGGCTCAATTGCTGTTACGATTGGCTCTTTAAAACGACCTGAAGCTTGCAAAGCTACCTTTGACTGCTCTGCTATTTGACGCTGACGCTCATCGCTATAAAAAAATAACAGGGCGGTAATTATCACCACGGTCTTCAAACTGACCGAAAGCATCCGTTGGGTCCGTCTGTGCCCAATAAATCTCAACTAAATCCGCATAAGAAATCTTTTCCTCATCAAAAATGATTTCTACCGCTTCTGTATGACCAGTCTCATGCGCCTTAACCTGCTCATAAGTGGGATTTGCAACATGTCCCCCAGTATAACCCGAACGAACAGATAGAATCCCCTCTTGCTCTTCAAAAGGTTGTACCATGCACCAAAAACAACCACCCGCAAAAATCGCACGTTCCATTCTATGACCTCCAAATTATGGTGAATATATTATAGCAAAAAATGTCCAGTGGACATTTTTTTTCACGAGCCTAAAAACTAAAAAGCGAGTTGTCCACTGGACATTTTTTTCACGAGCCTGAAAATTGAAAAGCGAGTCGGTCCACTGAACATTTTTTCTCGAGTCCGAAAACTAAATAGCAAGTTTATTTAATTCCAAACCTTAAGCTTTTTTTGGGCAAGCTTTTTTTTATTGCTCAAAATACTATTCATCACTTTCTAAAACATCAGGATTCTTTTTCAAAGCTATTTTTCTTCGTCAATTAATTCTGTTCCGAATTGGTCTTGTTTGACTTTTCGTGCTTTCATCAAGCCGCCAAGCGCTTTTTTTAAACTGACCTTTTGAGATGCCAAACGTTGCTTTAATATCAGCTGGCGATGATTTGTCATTCAAGGTCATAAAACCACCATTTGATTGTAAATAACGTCAAAATCATTTGAGAATCATTTTCCAACATTTCAAACGAACGTGGTTTCAATGACAAATTAAGCGTACGGTCAACTTCGCGAAAACCAATGACACGTGCCGTTACTTCTTCACCAAGACGTGGTTCAGCATAACGTTCACTTGGATGAATAAAGCCAAGCATGTTATTATCTGGGAGATAAACAAATGTTCCAGATAGTTTCAAACGATAGACAATGGCGCGCAATTTTTCATTTTGCATATTATTGTAAGCAGGTCCAGCCATTTTTTGGAAAACTTCTGGCTGCGCTGGAATTGCCCAGATACGGTCTTTTTATCCACATCCAGATGAACATAGAGTTTATCACCTTTTTTAGGCCACAATTCCTTCATATCTGGCAACACATCAAGTGAAACAACAAACTGCTTATCCCGCAAGTCCAGTGTCCAAAAAAGACACCCAAATCACGACGTACTTCTGTCACGACACCCCAACCATAAGTCGTACGTGTTGTGGCAACGTCAGCTGTTGTCAAACGAGCTTTTTGGTGCACATCAGTATAAGCAAACCCTTTGACCATATCGCCAATCTTATGCTCACCTTCTGCCTTATCTAGCATAAAAGTCACGCCATCTTTTTGCACAAAATACGCTTTCGCATTCTCATCAATCACAAGACCTGTGATAATAGTGGCAAGTAAATTATTCATGTATTCTTTCCTTTATAAAAGGAGGTGGAAAGTCCACCCCCATACCTTCTTTTTTGATTAGACTTCAAGCAATTCTTTTTCTTTGTTAGCTGTCATAGCATCGATGTGTTTAACAGCTTCGTCAGTTGCTTTTTGAATATCTTTTTCAAGAACTTTCAATTCGTCTTCAGTGATTTCTTTAGCTTTTTCTTGTTTTTTAGCTTCGTCCATAGCATCACGACGGATATTACGGATAGCAACTTTAGCATTTTCACCAACTTTTTTCACTTCTTTAGCAAGTTCTTTACGAGTTTCTTCAGTAAGCGCAGGAATAACCAAACGAATCACTGAACCATCATTCGCGGGGTTAATACCGAGGTCTGAAGCATTGATAGCATGTTCAATATCTTTCAAAGATGATTTATCAATGGTGAAATCAAAAGAACACGTGCTTCTGGAACGGTGATAGAAGCCAATTGATTAAGTGGTGTCATGGCACCGTAGTATTCTACTTGGATACGGTCCAAAAGAGATGCGTTAGCACGACCAGCACGGATAGCTGCAAATTCGCGTGCCAATGAACTGTGTGATTGTTCAAAGCGTTCTTTAGCTTTTTCGATAATAGCATTAGCCATAGATTTTATTAATCCTCATTTCTTATTTTTTGTGGTGTTCAGCTTTATTTGAAACAGTTGTACCAATGGATTCCCCAAAGACAACACGTTTAATATTACCAGCTTCATTCATGTTAAAGACAACAAGGTCAATATCGTTGTCCATTGAAAGAGTAGAAGCTGTTGCATCCATAATTTTAAGTCCACGTTGAATGACTTCGCCATGTGTCAATTCATCGAATTTCACGGCATTAGCATCTTTCTTAGGATCGGCATTATAGACACCATCAACACCATTTTTCGCCATTAAAATAGCTTCTGCTTCAATTTCAGCAGCACGAAGGGCAGCTGTTGTATCTGTTGAAAAGTATGGTGAACCAATACCAGCACCAAAAATAACAATGCGACCTTTTTCAAGATGACGAAGTGCACGACCACGAATATAAGGTTCTGCTACATTTTGCATTGGAATAGCTGTTTGAACACGAGTATCAACTCCATATTGTTGCAAACTATCAGCCATTACAAGGGCATTCATCACTGTACCTAACATACCAGTGTAATCGGCTTGTACGCGATCCATACCAGCTGCAGCAGCTGGTTCTCCACGCCAAAGATTTCCCCCACCAATAACCAAAGCAATTTCAACACCTGAACTATGTACTTCAGCAATTTCTTTTGCGATAGTTTGAACGGTTGTAAGATCGATTCCCACACCTTTTTCACCAGCTAACGCTTCACCAGATAATTTAATTAAAATACGTTTATACTTAGGTTCCACTACAAGTTACTCCTTCTTTTATCTTTACTATTTTATCATAATTTACCTGTTTTACCTAGCAAAATTCTCTGAATTTTGTAAAGAAGTTCAAGGTTTCAAAATCATGATGTTACAATGACAAAATGCTCCCTTTTTGTTTTCTATATTAATCACACAGTCCATAAAAAAATCCGTTTCAACGAAACGGATTTTCTGTTGTATCATCACATTAGAATGAACTTGGATCTACTTTGATACCTACACCTTGTGTAGTTGTGATAGACAAGTTAGTCATGTATGTACCTTTAGCAGTAGCTGGTTTAGCTTTAACGACAACTTCGTGGATAGCTTTGAAGTTTTCAACCAATTTATCTGCATCAAATGATACTTTACCGATGATAGCTTGTACGTTACCTGCTTTATCAGCACGGTAAGTGATTTTACCACCTTTAGATTCTTCAACTGCTTTAGCAACATCCATAGTTACTGTACCAGTTTTAGGGTTTGGCATAAGGTTACGAGGTCCAAGAACACGTCCAAGGCGTCCAACGATAGCATCATGTCTGGTGTAGCGATAACTACGTCAAAGTCAAGCCAACCGTCGTTGATTTTAGCAACAAGGTCATCTTCACCAACGAAGTCTGCACCAGCAGCTTTAGCTTCTTCAGCTTTAGCACCACGTGCAAATACAAGAACACGTTGTGTTTTACCAGTACCGTTTGGCAATACCATTGCACCACGGATTTGTTGGTCTGCTTTACGAACGTCAATGTTAAGTTGTATGCAACTTCCACAGACGCATCAAATTTTGCGAAGTTAGTTTCTTTTGCAAGAGCCACAGCTTCTTCTACGCTGTAAGCTTTTGTGCTGTCGATTTTTTCAAGTGCAGCACGCATTTGTTTGCTTTTTTTAGCCATTTAAAATTCTCCTTGTAATGTGGTCATATCGATTTGATTTAAAATCTCCCACGTCACTCATCAAATTACGATGAAGTCTTGCGGGTCTAACGTGAATTAATCTCAACGGTACAGTGTGGTTACCTCAATTAATCACAGATTGGGTTGCTATTGATTAGTCAACAACAGTGAATCCCATAGAACGAGCAGTACCTTCAATCATACGCATTGCAGATTCAATATTTGCAGCGTTTAAGTCTGGCATTTTAGTTTCAGCAATTTCTTGTACTTGTGCACGAGTAACTGTTGCAACTTTAGTTGTGTTAGGTGTTCCTGAACCTTTTTCAACACCTGCAGCTTTTTCAAAAGAACAGCAGCTGGTGGAGTTTTAGTTACGAAATCAAATGATTTATCTTCATATACTGAGATAACAACTGGGATAATCATGCCAGCTTGATCAGCTGTACGAGCGTTAAATTCTTTAGTGAATCCCATGATGTTAATACCTGCTTGACCAAGAGCTGGACCAACTGGTGGAGCTGGTGTAGCTTTACCAGCAGGAATTTGAAGTTTAACAACTTTTTCGACTTTTTTAGCCATTTATAAAATCCTCCTGTTGTGGTTTTGGCGGTAATTAAGATTTTTACCTCCCACAGATATGCTCAATAGCATACCTTATCATTATACATTAATTTTTGGAAAAAGCAAGGAGTTTATTGCATTTATTTTCTTAAAAATCCTTGATTTGACAACTTTTATTAACTGTTATCAAATTTAAGCACTTTCCAGCTATTTTTTCGTCAGACACTATTTGATTTTCCTAATAACCTATTTCCATTCCACGTTAAATTATTGATGTCCATTTTTACTAACAAAGAAAGTCAAACTAAATTTTAGGAAAAGCCCTCTAATCATTTACATCTTTTAGGTTTCAGTATAAAATATAAAGTATGATGATGTACAAATTATTTTCTTTCTCGTTTGTGTTTTTGACACCAATTTTTGCTTATATTTTAGTGACATTTTTCAAATTAAAAACGTTTTGGCATTCTATTTACCGACATTGCTTTTCCGATTTTTGCTTTTGAAATCGGATTGGTGGGAAATAAATTTTTAGGGAGTAGTATTTTCTTTTATTATTTGATTTGTCTGTCACTACTCGCTATTATTTTAACGGTAACTTTTCTTAGGAGAGATCATTCTTTTTCTTACCGCCGTTTTGGGAAATTTTTCTGGCGCTCTGGTTTTATTTTGACTTTTCTCTTTTACATTATGATACTGATTTTAATTTTTACGATTACATAAAAAATGCTAGCCAATTGAGCCTAACGTTTTTTTATTATGCTTCTGGATTTGGGTTAGTCATCAGTAACTTTACGTGGTTTTGTTCCTTCGGCTGGTCCGATGACACCTGCTGCTTCTAATTCATCCATTA
>ENA-OPZM01000381-OPZM01000381.1-human-gut-metagenome-genome-assembly--contig:-NODE-381-length-19500-cov-7.487483_pt1 | contig 19500 bp, 25 predicted proteins | sample MGYA00242478_ERZ504493 | MGnify/ENA primary metagenome ERZ504493 (study PRJEB26092, sample SAMD00036227) | human gut metagenome | host: Homo sapiens | study: EMG produced TPA metagenomics assembly of...
CAGGGCAATCATGTAGCCAAACTCGCCGCGTAGGCAGCCAAGCGCTGCCTCGACGCCGCACTGGTCGCAAAGATGCGGTCCTGGGCGTCGGGCTGGCCGCCGCGCTGCGTGTGACCGGGGATGGCGACGCGGGTCTCGCGACCGGTCTTGGCCTCGATCTCCTTGGCGATGTCGTACACGATTGACGGGCTCGTGCGCTCGGCGAGCTTCTTCTTGTACTCCTTCTTGGACAGTGCCGCGTCATCCTTGGAGATGGCGCCCTCGGCGACGGCTACGATCGTAAAGCGGCTGCCGGTTTCCATGCGATGCTCGATGGTCTTGATGACGTTATCCATGTCGTAAGGGATCTCGGGAATCAGGATGACGTCCGCGCCGCCCGCGACGCCGGCATACAGCGGAATCCAACCGACCTTGTGGCCCATGATCTCGATGACAAACACGCGGCCGTGACTCGAGGCAGTGGTGTGGATGTCGTCGATGCACTTGGTGGCGACGTCGATGGCGCTCGTAAAGCCAAACGTCAGCTCGGTGCCCCAGGTGTCGTTATCGATGGTCTTGGGCAGGGCGATAACGTTGAGGCCCTCTTCGCGCAGGCGGTTGGCGGTCTTGGTGGAGCCGTTACCGCCCAGCATAAACAGGCAGTCGAGCTGCAGCTTATGATAGGTGTGGACCATCGCCGGCACCTTCTCGACACCATCGGCCTCGGGGGTATCTAGACGCTTGAACGGTGTGCGGCTCGTGCCCAGGATGGTGCCGCCGCGGGTGAGGATACCGCTAAAATCGGCGGGCGTCATGACGCGGAACCTGCTGTAGATAAGGCCCTGGTAGCCGTCCTCAAAACCATAGATCTCGATAGGTTCTTCGCTATTGGTCATAAGCGTTTTGACGATGCCGCGCATGGTGGCGTTGAGCGCCTGGCAGTCGCCGCCACTGGTAAGAAGACCGATCCTGAGCATGATGAATCCTTCCGGGCAAGTTATAACATGCGCATAAGTTTACCCCCGCACACTGTTGATACGGGGGTAAAACGTGTTAGCTCAAGCGTATGGAAATGTAAGCAACGTCAGGGAACATAAGGTCGACGGGCCTGGCTCCTTACAGTGCGAAGGCATCGACGTTGCCCCAATGGCGGCGCAGCGTAATAGCGGCGGCGGGTTCGGTATTGTCAAAGACGACCGACCATTGCGTATTGCTGGTGATGTCTTCCGGATTGGGCTCTTGGGCTGCGGCGCGAAGGGCCTTCCAAGCGACTGCCTCGTCCTGGGCACCGGCGTGGGCGTCAAGGACATCGGCGATTGCGACGGCGCGCTCTTTACCATGGCCCAGCTCGTCATTCTTTTGGTTGGGCAGCACTTCGTCGCCATAGCAGGCGTAGAAGTTCGTAACCTGGCGTACAGGAGTCGCTTTGAAAGCACGGTCCGGATCGCGCGGATCCCACTCTACTACGCGCGCGTCACCGGCGGCGTCGTTGATAAAGAAGTGGTAATCGCGTCCTGCCATGGCGTGCATGTCGTAGGCGGAAAGCAGGTCGACAGCTTCTTGCGTGGTGGCGGCACGGTCGAGCACCAGACGGATGGCGAGCGAGGTATTGATGACGGGGCGTTGCGTGTCCTGGTCACAGGGCTTGGAATCCAGAGTGAGTACGGCAATGGACACGCCGCATTCGTTAACACCGTCGAGCTGGGCAAACGGGCCCATGAGTGCGGAGGCGCGTCCGCCGACGGAGTCAAGCGGAGTGTTATCGCCCAGGTTGTTAAGGGCAGCAAACCCGATGGAGGTATAGCCGTCGCGTGGGTGATTGCGCACCAGCAGCGTCGAGGTGTCGTCCTTAAAGTCGTAATTGCGACCGGTGCGCACGCGCCTTCGGCATCTACGGCGACAAAAGCGCTGCAGGCAAACTGGGGCGCCTGGACATGTACCGGCACACCGGGCAGCACCTGCGCCACCACGGCATCGATGTAGGCCTGGTCGTCGCGCACGCCAGCGGCGATGATGCGATCAAGATCGTAGTCGTAGGCGATGTCGATTGCGTACAGGTCATAGCTATCCGCGTAGCTGGTCAAGCGTTTGAGCGACGCGGCGGACTTGATTTGCTTGTGATAAACGATACCGGTGGCAGCGGCAAGGCCGACGGCGACTCCCGCGACACCGCAGGCGATGGCAATGTTACGTGGCTTCATGACGGCTCCTCTCGTCCTGTTAGCGTAATTGTCGCAAAAAGTGCACGGGCATGATGGCTCAACTTGGCGAGCGGCGCGGGATTAAACACGGAATGAAGAGTGCGGCGCTGGCGCGGCGGGGTATGCTGGAAGGGACCATCAACCCAGCGAAAGGGGAGAGCATGACGGATCAGGAAACGCCCGAGCGCGCGCATGTGACGGCCGATGATATCGAGGCCGCCAACGACCTTATCGACTTTATCGAGGCATGCCCCAGCATGTTCCATACGGCGGCGACCATTATGGCCGAGCTCGACGAGGCGGGCTTTACCTACCTGCCGAGAATGCGGCGTGGGACATCGAGCCGGGCGGGCGTTATTACACGCAGCGCAACACCTCGAGCGTTGTTGCCTTTAAGGTGGGCGAGGACCTGGCCGCGACGTGGGGCGAGGACGGCGTTGCCGGCGACTACCATTTTCAGCTGACGGCGTCGCACAGCGACTCGCCGACGTTTAAGGTCAAGGCCGTGCCTGAGCTTGACGGCGCGGGCGAGACGCTGCGCCTGAACACCGAGCCTACGGCGGCATGATCGACTACACCTGGTTCGATCGCCCGCTGGCGCTGGCTGGACGCGTGTTGGTACGCGAAGGCGACCGTATTGAGAGCCGCCTGCTTTCCACCGAGCGCGAGGTCGCTATTATCCGAGCCTTGCCATCCATATGAATCGTGGCGTTAACGAGAGCTTTGCTCCCAACCGAGCCGTTGACCTGTGCCCGCTCATCAGCGCTGGCGACCTTAAGCAGGGCGACTTTGACGCCCTGATCGCCGACGAGCTGGATGTTGAGCCGAGCAAATTCTGGGCCGCGATCTGTTCCTGGTCAATCGTCAGGATGCGCGCATTTGGGGCTGGGCCGATGAGTTTATCTCGACGCCCAAGCTCGACGACCTTGCCTGCGCCTACACCTCGCTGCAGGCATTTTTGGGTGCCGAGAACGCGCATGACGTCTCGGTCTTCTGCTGCTTTGATAACGAGGAGGTTGGCTCCGAGACCAAGCAGGGCGCCATGTCGACGTTCTTGGCCGACGCGCTGCGCCGCATCAACGGATCGCTGGGCTTTGACGACGAGTCGTACCATCGCGCACTTGCCGCCTCGATGCTTGTGAGCTGCGACAACGCGCATGCCGTGCATCCCAACCACGCCGAGAAGTGCGATGCCCGCAACCAGGTTGTGCTCAACGGCGGCATCGTCATCAAGGAAGCCGCCAACCAGCACTACTGCACCGATGCCTTTAGCCGCGCGGTGTTCCAGGCCATCTGTGATGACGCCGACGTACCCACACAGGCCTTCGCCAACAAGAGCGATATGGCCGGAGGCTCCACACTCGGCAACCTGTCCAATATGCAGGCGAGCATGCATGCCGTGGACGTGGGCCTGCCGCAGCTGGCCATGCACTCAAGCTACGAGACCGGCGGCGTACGCGACGTGATGTACGCCATCCGCGCCCTCACCGCCTTCTACGAGCGCGACCTCCATATCAACGGAGCCGAAAGCGCGGAGCTCTAAAACCTGCCAAAGAGGGATGTTGATTTCGGCAGGTTTTATCTGGGCGAATGCAAAGGGTGAAACCGAGCTAGATCTGTGATATGTGGCCGCCGAGGTGCAGTGTGCCTCGGCGGCTTTTTGTGTACAGAGTACGGCTAATGCTTATAAATGCTATACATGCTTTACGTATCTACCATAGAGTTTTATGATAGTTTTGAAGTATTAAGGAGGGGTCATGACCACAACAGCCGCTCAGATCAACGTGCGTCTCGATGCCGATCTTAAAAGGAGTGGGGACGCCGCTCTCTCCAGGGCCGGTATGACGCCGAGCCAAGCGGTGCGTGCGCTCTGGCAACTTGCGGCATCTCTGGCTGATCGGCCCGGCGCGCTCGAGGATATCCTGCTGCCCAGCCGTGCCCGGGCGGAACAGCGCGAGCGCGAAAAAGCTGTCAGGCGCAAGCTCGAGCTTATGGAGCGGGGGTCGAAGCTGTTCGCTACCGCTTGCCGTGAGTCGGGAATCGATATGGTCAGGGCTCAGCCATCGGACGACGAAGGCTCAAACGGAACGCCTATGCAGATCGCTATGGCGAGGAGATGAGCTGGCTCTATGAGTGAGACTCCAAAGCGCATCTTGGTTGACACCAACGTGTGGTCGATTACTTCATTCCCTCACGACGTGGTCGTTCGGTGACGATTGAGTTTTTACGCGATGCATGCACGGCGCAGGTAGATTTGCTGTATGCGGCGACATCGTCCAAAGACCTGTTCTATTTGATTTCAAGCGAACACAAGGCATGGTATCGGCGAGAGCACGGCTCGCTTTCCCAGGATGCCGCTACGGCAGCGACTTCGCTTGCATGGGATTGTCTTAGCGTGCTTTCGCAGCTTGCCACGCCAGCGCCCTGTGACCTGAGCGATATATGGATGGCGAGCAGGCAGCGTGAGCTCCATAGCGATTACGAAGACGATTTAATCATTGCGGCAGCGATGCGCTCCCAAGCAGATTTACTGGTCACCAACGATGTCAAACTCTGTTCACACGCACCCGTCGCAGCAATGAACGTCGAAAACGCAAGAAACTATCTAACAACGCTTAAATAGCTCTAAACCTCACTGGCCGAATAATAGTCAGCGAATGCCCCAGGCAGGGCCGCGCCAGCCAGTGAAACGCCGCAGGTAGAACAAAAGTCAGCGAGAGCTCGTCTGGGCGAGCAAGGTGCCTTGAAAGAGGAGGCATTGGCCTTCTGGCCATGCCCGACGATTGAAAGGCAGATTGCCGTCCAGACGAGCTCGCAGCGTCGAGTGTTCCGCGTTCGGTAGAACGGCGGAACAAGATTGGGCCGCGCCTTTGAAATTGAACGGCAGATTGGCCAAACGGCGGGCTCGCAGCGTCGAGCAGTTCCGGCGTTTGGTAAAACGCCGGAACAAGATTAGTGCTCGATCCAACAACGTAAAGTTTCGCCGGCCTGCAGGTGACGCAGATTCTCCGCGGCAATGTCGACGACGTTGTTGAGGGTGGCGGCTAGATGGAACCAGCCAGAGACGTGCGGTGTGATGAGCATGTTGGGCGCATCCCACAGCGGGCTTGTCGCGGGCAGGGGCTCGGGGTCGGTGACGTCGACCGCGGCGCCGGCGAGATGTCCCGACTCCAAGGCGGCAACCAAGTCGTCGGCGACCACAAGGTCGCCGCGGCCGCCGTTGGCAAAGAAGGCGCCCGGCTTCATCGCGGCGAAGAACTCGGCGTTCGCCAGGCCGCGGGTCTCGGGTGTGCTCGGCATAAAGGATGCGACGATGTCTGCCTCTGCCAGGCGCTCAGGTAGAGCGTCCATGCCGTCCATGTCCTCAAACACAATGGGGTAGACGAGCGGATGGCGCTTGATGCCGCGGACGTGCGCGCCCATGTTGCGGCAGAGCGTGGCAAAGTGGCCGCCAATGTCGCCCGCGCCCAGCACCAGCACGTTGGCATTTTTGAGCGAGGTAACCGGCCCCAAATCCTCCAGCGATGCCCACGCTGCAGATCGTGATAGCCGGGCAGGCGCTTCATCATGGAAAGGACCGTGGCAAACATGTGCTCGCTCACGGCCTGGCCGTAGGCGCCGATCGAGCAAGACAGCTTGGCTTCAGCCGGCACGGTGCCGGCGGCCAAGTAATCGTCATAGCCGGCGGTCTGCAATTGCAACAGCTGGAGATGCTCGCATGCGGTAAGCAAGGCAGGGTCTATGTTGCCCAAGATTACGTCGGCGTTGGCGACCTGCTCACGCGTGATGGCGTCGGAGCTCGTGTAGATAAAGTCCTCGCCCGGAGCACTCGACTCAAGAATTGCGCGATGGCGGTCGTTGACAGGCAACAAAACCAGGATGTTCACAAGCAGTCCTCTCCGCCCAACCTGCCAAAAGGGGACAGTTTTATTTTGGCATGTTTTATCAGGCAAAACGTTCAAATAAAACGCCGGATGCAAGACGAGCGTGCCCGTCGCATCCGGCGTCCGCACGGCTACCAGCTCAGCAACTCGTAGCCGTCCTCGGTCACCACGAGCTGTACCTCGCACTGGGCCGAATCGCTGCCGTCCTTGGTGCGCACGCACCAGCCGTCACCCTTGCTGATCTTGATGTCGGGCGCTCCGGCGTTGACCATGGGCTCGATGGTAAAGACCATGCCCGGCACCATGATGGTGTCTACGTCGGGCGCCTCGGTGGTAAAGCCCACAAACGGGTCCTCGTGGAACTCCTTACCGATGCCGTGTCCGCCGTACTCACGCACCACGCTAAAGCCGGCGTCCTCGACGGTCTTTTGCACGGCCTCGGCCATAACGGAGAGCGGTAGCCATGGCTTGACGGCTGCCAGACCCGCCTCCACGCTGGCACGGGTGACGTCGACCAGGCGCTGGCGCTCGGCCGAGACCTCGCCGATGCAGAACATGCGGCTCGAATCACTAAAGTAACCGTCCAAGATCGTGGAGCAGTCCACGTTGATGATGTCGCCCTCGTGCAGCACATCCGCATCGCAAGGGATACCGTGGCAGACGACGTCGTTGATCGAGGTGCATACGCTCTTGGGGTAGCCTCGTAGTTGAGGTCGGCCGGCGTGCCGCCGTGCTCGACGGTGTAGTCGTAGATCATCTGGTCGATCTGGTTGGTGGTCATGCCTGCGGCGATATGCTCGCCCACATAATCGAGCACGCCCACGTTGATGGCGGCCGAGCGCTTGATGCCCTCGATATCGGCGGGCGTCTTGTAGAGCGTGCGGGGCAGAACCTCCCAGCCCTCTTCCCACAAGCGCTCGAGGCGCTCATCGAAGGTGCTATGGCATTTCTTATATTTTTTGCCGCTGCCGCACCAGCAAGCGTCGTTGCGGCCGGGCACGGGTCCTTTGTCAAACATGGCTAACTTCCTTTCATCCGCAGCTAGTATAGCCCACCCACGCGTCTATAAAAGTTGCGGTGATATAGTTCCGATTTAAGCGGTTTAACAGCACAAATAGGAACTATATCACCGCAACTGATGGGGCGGGATGGCGGGCACTGGCTGCTGCGTGGTTTTGCTAGTAGCTCACCTGGCAGGGGATGCCGAGGGCGCGCACGCGTGCGGCGATCGTGTCGAGTGCCTCGGGCGCTGCTTTGGCAAGGCCGGCGACCGGTGTCTCGCGCGCACCGTGTAGATGGTCGTCTCCTGCGGGCGAATGCGCTCGAGCGCCGCGAGCCAAGGGCCGACGTACTCCTCGCCGGTGTTATCGAGAGACTTGCCCCGGTACTCGCCGCTCAAAAACATCGTTTGGATAATAACGTGACCGTCAAAGCTCGCGAACGTTTCGATCTGGTGCTCTACATCGTAGGGGCCAACGGGCTGGTCGAGCAGCTGGATAAATGCCGGGTCGACGGTATCGAGCTTAAGAATGTTGTCGTCGACCATCATGAGCGCGTCGTGCACCTCGGGGCGGTCGGCGCGCGTACCGTTGGAGAGCACGGCGATCTTGGAGTTTGGGGCAAGCTCGTCGCGCAGCGCGACGGCGCCGGCAATGGCCTGCGGAAACTCCGGTGCGGCGGTGGGCTCGCCGTTGCCTGCGAAGGTGATCACATCGGGGAGTTCGCCCTCGGCTGCCATCTCGCGCAGCTTTGCCTCGAGCGTGTCGAGTACCATGGCAGCTGTGTTGTACGGCTCATGGCAGGGGCGCTCGGCGTTGAGGCCGTTTTCGCAGTAAATGCAGTCGAACGTGCAGATCTTACCGCTGGCCGGCATCATGTTGACGCCGAGCGAGAGGCCAAGGCGACGGCTGCGAACAGGCCCAAAGATGGGGCTGGCATTCAAAAACGTAGACATAGGCATATGCTCCTCAAGACAATTGTGCCTAAGCATAGCATCGGCTCCAAAGCAAGGTGCGGGCTCTTGCTTTACAAGTTTCGTTTTTTCACGTCGCCCATGATGCCGTCCCATGAAAAGCCTCGGGTCGGGTACAGTTAATCTGTTAACAAGGCGTAAGGCAATGCGGGTCCATCCAACCGCACTGACGTGCAACTGGATGAGCATTGATGACGGGGGCACAACATGGATTTTACGGTCGAGAATGCGGGCACCACGATTGCCTGTCGCGAATATGCCGGCCCGGATGTGTCGCCTGATACTCCTGCTTGGTGTGCGTGCACGGCGCTTGTGTCGACGGCACATTTTTCGACGGAATCGCTTGTGAGCTCAGCCGCAACTACCGCGTCATTGCCTACGACCGTCGCGGCTGTGGTGACAGCGGCGAAGCGGCAGACGGCAGCTATGATCTTGCCGCTCAGGCCGCCGACCTGCAGGCCGTGATCGAACACGTTGGCGCTCCGACAAATGTGCTTGCGCACAGCGCCGGTACGTTGGTGGCGCTGGAGCTTCTTCGCGCCGAACCCCATCTCGTCGCCCGCGCGATTCTGCATGAGCCGGCTGTGTCGGCCGAAGGCGTCGGCATGGGCGCGGCTCCGGTTTTGCTCGATATGATTGCAGCTGGAAAGGTTTCAAGGGCGCTCCGTCTTTTCTTGGGAGCCTCGGCGACTTGGACCCCGAGGCTCCTGGGACGACCGAGGCGGAAGCCAAACATGCTCTGCGCAATGGTCGTTGCTTTATGGCGAACGAATATGGAACAAATATGACATATGCTCCCGACTGGGATCGCGCCCGCGCGTCAAAGGCGGTGTCGGCCGTGTTTTTGGGTGAGCTTTCGGTCGGTACGCCCCGCGAGGCTGGTACGCGAGCGACTGCCGAATATCTCGATTGTCCTCTCGTGACGATCCCGGGCGCGCATAACGGTCTGCGCGATCGCCCCGTTACGGCGGCAAACGCCGTTCGCGATGTCTTGGAGCGTTAGCACGCTCGATGACCTGCGGGGAGGAGGACTGCTAGCGTTTCGTCATTGTTAACGAATGCGCCCATAACCGTGCGCTCGCGGCTCCATTACCGCTATTTGCCAGGTCATAAAAATGTAACGATAATCGCGCGTTTGCCTGTAGTTGTCAGATGTTACCCTTGTACCATTTGATATGCGCCGTTGCCGTGCGTAACGATAGAAAGGGCCCCATATGCTCAATAATCACGAGGTCAATCTAACCGACGAGGAGGCTGCCGCCGAGGTCGCCCGCGTCGCGAAGACTACCCCGTGGTGCGTTTGCTGTCGGCCGATCAGATTAAGAGCGAGCCTAACTGCTTGCTCGCTGGCGATCGCTGCCCTTGTCTGCGTCAGTCGAGTCTTGAGGCTTGGCAGACTCCGATGAGGTGTCGGAGCAGCTGCTCAATGATGGTATTGAGTACCGCGCCCGTCTGCGCCCTCTAAAGGTCGAGGGCGAGCCTCACGTCCTGCTGATGGTGCGTCCGATTGATGGGCAAGAGGCCGCAGAAGAGGACCTTGTCTACACCGACGTGCTGACGAGTGCGTGCAATCGCCGATATTACGAGGAAAAGCTCCGTAGCGCGCGCATGAAGGCCGGCGTTGCGGTAATCGACCTTGATGATTTTAGGGTCTTCAACGATACGTGTGGCCATCATGCTGGCGACCTTGCACTCGGTGCTGTGGCGACAGCCATACGCAGCGGAATTCGTTCGACTGACGAGCTTGTGCGCTATGGCTGCGACAAGTTTGTGACCGTCATGCCCAATATTCCCTCCGATGACTTCGCCCGCCGCCTGCATCAGGTATCCGATGCCGTTCATGCCACGGTTATTCCGGGGCATGAGTACGTGAGCTTGACGGCATGTGTCGGTGGCGTTCGCATTCATGGCGAGACGGTCGATGAGGCGTTGGCCGCGCTGTCCAGTTACTGAGCCGCGCTAAGGCAAAGCCCGGTACGGTCGTGACCGATTCCGATTCCATCGAGGCCTTCCAAAGCGAAAAGCCATTGGTGCTTATCGTCGATGACTCCGAGATGAACCGAGCCATTCTCAACGAGATGCTCAAGGACGAGTATTGCATCCTCGAGGCCGATAACGGTCGTACGGCGCTCAATATGGTCGACCGCTATGGCGATAAGTTGTTGCTCGTGCTGCTGGATATTGTGATGCCGGGCATAAGCGGCGTTGAGGTGCTGGCCGACCTGTCGCGCCGATCGGGTGTCGACAATCTGCCTGTCATCATGATTTCGAGCGAAGATTCCGATGATATGGTTCTGCGCGCGTACGAGCTGGGCGCCTCGGACTATATCAACCGCCCGTTTGACTCCCGTGTCGTGCGCCGCCGTGTAAGCAACACCATCCGCCTATACGCCAAACAGCGCCGTCTGACGAGCCTGCTGTCCCAGCAGTACAACGAGCGTGTCAAGAACAGTCGCATGCTCATCGACATCATGGCTGGCGTCATGGAGCTTCGCAACGGCGAGAGCGGCAGGCACGTTACGAACATCGAAAAGCTGACCGAGCTGCTGCTTGGCTGTCTGGTCCAGCGTAGCGACACCATTTCCCTTGACAATGAGGAGCGCTCCACGATTGCCCTGGCTTCGGCGCTGCACGATATCGGCAAGATGTCGATTGACGATGCGATTCTCAACAAACCCGGGCGCCTTACGTCCGAGGAGTTCGAGATTATGAAGACGCATACCACGATCGGCGCCGACATGCTGCTTGAGCTGGGTAGCCATCACGCCGGCAATGCGCTTATGGAATATGCGTACCAGATTGCGCGTTGGCATCACGAGCGCTGGGACGGCAAGGGTTATCCCGATGGCCTTAAGGGCGACGAAATTCCCATTGCCGCACAGGTGGTTTCGGTGGCCGACGTGTACGATGCTCTGACGAGCGTGCGCGTGTACAAGGACGCTATCCCGCACAAGGAGGCAATTCAGATGATCCTGGACGGTAAGTGCGGCACCTTTAACCCGCTGCTGCTCGATTGTCTGCTTGAGGTGCAAGACCAAATTGCCGAGACGTTGGCACGCCCCGCCGACGTTGTCGCGTTTCCCACGATTTAGTTTGACCAAAGGAGTTTTTAATCCATGATTTCCATGCGTGAGGCGTATGAGAAGATCGGCGCCAATTATGATGACGCGTGCGCTCGGCTGATGGGCGAGGAAATGCTCGCCCGCTTTGCCCTCAAGTTTTTGGATGACGAGAGCATGGACAAGCTGGAGGCCGCCATGGCGGCGGGAGACGCCGAAGGTGCGTTTATGGCAGCGCACACGCTCAAGGGCGTGAGCCAGAACCTGGGATTCGATAATCTGTACGAGCCGGCGGTCGTGGTAACCGAAGCACTGCGTGGTGCCGATGCCGTTGACGGCGCTCGCGAGGGGATGCATGCGCTGCAGCAGCAATATGCGGCTACGATGTCGGCCCTGCGCGAGGCGGCTGAATAAGAGCTTGCGGGCCTTGATGACTATGAGAGTGGATAATCTCCCGTTTTAGGCCCGGTGGCGGCCTCAAAGTGGGAGATTATCCACTCTCGTTCGATATGTGTCCAAAAATCCACGCTCACCTCCGGGTTAGTAAATGCCTATGCGCACTGGCGGGGCTTTCCGCATGCAATCCATATCGTTGTTCGATAAACTATTCCGATAACGATAGATTCGATGAGGGTGAGTGTATGTCCAACAGCGTTCAGCGTATGGCCAAGGCGGGCGAGACTGTAAGGAAGCTTGGCTTTTGCATGGCGGTCGTTTTTGCGGGAATGCTCATCGCTTTTGCCGCGTTGGTTGTTTACGTGATCTGGTATACGGTTGCAAACGTTGTTTCTGTCGATTCTTTCGGTGTCGTGACGCTTCTCGATGGCGGGAGCATCGTTATCCCAAGCGGGCTGTGCCTGGCACTCGTCGTGGGTGTTTCGCTTATCGTTTTGTGCGGAATCAGCCATAACATCTCTCGGGGCGTCTCGCCCTTTACCAAGGCGCATGTGCGGCTTATCCGTGTTCTTGCACTTGCCTTTGCTGTTAACGCCGTGGTTTCGTTTGTTGGTGCCTATGAATCGGTCAATCTCACCATTGGCGGACTGGAGCTTTACATCGTGCCTCATTCCTTCGTTATTGAGATTTGCCAAGGCGCTACCTTTGATGCGGGGTCGTTTATCGGCGCAGTTGTCTGTCTGTTTATCTCGGCGATCTGGAGTTATGCCTCGCTGCTCCAAGAGCAGTCTGACGAGCTTGTGTAGGAGGAAACATGAGCTATCTCATCATCGAGCTTGAGACGCAGCTGCTTAAGACCGGAAAGACCAGCTCTGATCTGATTCGTGCCACGGGGCATACTCCGGCTAATATTTCTAAGCTAAGAAACGGAAAAATTAAAGCTATTCGTCTTAAGACGCTTCTTGAAATCTGTGATGAGCTTGATTGTCAACCGGGAGATATTATTCAGCGCGTGAGCGAGAAAGAGCTCGAGGAACTTATTGTCGAGCGCGCGAAGAATGCCGTGAGGCAGATGCGGATGGCAGAGGCAATGAGGCGTCGCTTCCGACATCGGTCTTCGCTGTCGATTTGAGCGACGAGTAGCTTAAGGCGAACAACTAAAACGAAATATCAGCGTGAAGGAACCCGTGTCTAACACGGATTCCGTCTTTTAGATTATCTTGACAAATATGAGTTATCGAAAAACAATAATAAGAATGGAAAACGATAAAAGAAAGGAGGAACGATATGAGCTGGATTGTCAAACCAAGTTATGTGGACCCCGGTGGTGGGTGCAACGGTTACTGCAAGAAATTCTGTGGAGCACGCGTCTGCACTAAGAACTGCAGTAAAAACAACTGCGTTGTTTATTTCTAGCAGTTGTGGCTGTTGCCAGGCGAGAGTCTGGCAACAGCGGTTTTGCTACCAAGCAGAACGGGAGGCCAATGAACGCATCAGCGATAAAACTATCAAAGGTGTCAAAGCGCTATGGAAAACGGCGTGTGTTGCATGACGTTTCCTTCGAGGTGAATCAATCTGAGCTTTGCGCCTTGTTGGTGCAAACGGGGCGGGCAAAAGCACGCTTATCAAAATAGTGCTGGGCCTCTGTGAGCCATCGTCGGGGAGCGTGGAGCTCTTTGGAGGCAAGTCGAAAAAAGAGCTTGGTCTGATGCGGACGCGTGTCGGCTATGTGCCAGATTCCAGCGGAGCATACCAATCTCTCAGCGCGATTGAGAATCTTCAAATTCGATGTGCGGAATGGGGGCTTGATGGGAATCGTGAGATTCCTCGCGTTTTGAGCTTAGTCGGGCTGGACGTCGATGAAAAAAAGAGCGTAAGCAGTTTTTCTTTGGGAATGAAACGGCGGCTGGATATAGCTACGGCTTTGTTGGGTGACACTGACGTACTAATTTTCGATGAGCCGGCAAATGGATTGGACCGCTGGGCATCGAGAGTATATGGCCTTATCGGCCGATTGAATCGAGAACAGGGTAAGACCATGCTCATCTCTAGCCATGATTTGGATGAGTTGGCATCGGTTGCAACAAGTTGCGTGTTTATTCATGACGGTGAACTGCTGAAAAAGGAATCGATGGATGTCATAAGGGATGAGGCGTCGTCCCTAAAAGAGTATTACAGGCGCTTGATGAAGGCGGTCTCGCTATGAAGCGGGCGATTCATCCCATAAAGGCAGATATGATGCGTCTGCACAGGATGTTTCCGGCGAAGTTTGGTCTTGCGCTTATGCTGGCGTTCGGCCTTCTCTTCGGTGTCTTTCTAAAAAACGGAACAACGTTGCTCGCCTTTGGCAATAGCGTTTTTGGGGAGGATATTGGCTTCTGCTGGAATGTAATCGATCCTTCTGCACCCGATGAATCCCTTGTGCGCAGCGCTTTTGCCGGCACATCCCTGTTCGTTCCACTCATCGTTTGTCTGGTGATTTTGCAGGAGCGCGGCTATGAAGAGGGATACCGAATTTCTATGGCAAGAGGTCTCGCCCGCTTTAATGGCGCTCCAGCACATGCATTTTCGTCTGCTTTCATAATTGGCGCAGCATATAGTGCGCTTTGCCTTCTTCTTTTTGCCATAGCCGTAACACGTGGAGGGCAAAACTACGTGCATGGCATGCTGGCTGCATTTTTGCCTGCAATGATAGTCAACGCCGTATTGGTGATATCGGTTGCGCTGGAGACGGTGACCATCTATCGGATTACGGGCAGCGCTGTATTGAGCGGGGCCGTGGTGATAGTTGGATTTGTCATGAGCTTGACGCTCTACGGAACTTACCTTCAGACGCCCATACCGTCCTTGCGATGGATCTTCTTTCTTCCGGGGCCGTACCTTGGAGTCGGATGTGCCCTTGGGTATAGCGATATGGGGCAGCTGACGCTTCTGGGATATGGCGCGGCAGCCAGCTGTCTATCGGTATTGATTTACGCTCTCGTGAACTTTCGTGCTGGGGGTGTGCTCAATGGCTCGTCAGACTAGAAGATTCCTTCATTCAGAATTGAAGCATGCGAGCAAATGGACGTACGCCTTAATCCTGGTAATTTATGCGTGCATGGTGGTATTGCAGATTAATTCTTTCCCGATGTGGTTCTGTAGCCTCCGTGAGAACAGTTTCTTGGGCTTTTTCCCAGACCCGACGCTTCGGCTATCGGCAGAGGATGTCCTTCTATTTGGTAATGCAGAGGTTTTTCGCGGCCTGCTGTTCAACGTAGCCCCGTTGGCTCATGCATTGTTCTTTCCGTTCATCGCGGCTTGCATTGTGCCGCGCTTTGTCAGCTCGGGCTTTGTCGAGGAACCATGGGGCTGTCGGAGGCACGAGGAGGGAAGCGGGCGTGCGCTATCGTTGCGCGAGTGGTGCTGTCTTCTTTTGCCCTTTTGGGCGCGTTTATCCTGTCGAGTGTCGTTTTGTACTGTCTTAACTGCGCGATCGTTTTGGATGCTCAGCAGTATTTCAACCTGTATGTATTTTGCTATCGACTTGTTCTTGCTGCCGCTGCCTGCCTTGCATGCGTGGTTTCTTGTGTAATCGTTGTTTCCTATTTTGGGTCCGGCTTCGGTCCGATTGGCATGCTGTTACTTGTCAACGTCGTAGCGATCTACATACAGCTCGGGGCCAATTCCATGCTTCCGCTTCCAGCCTCGATGCTCATGTGGATTTGCGGCGTGACCCCGTTGGGGAATGGTCAATGCATCTCGATTTTAATTGACTGCCTAATAAACGTAGCAAGCGTTTTTGCCATCTGCTTTACAGTCGACCGATTGCGGTCGAGATTTCTTTGATTGTTTGTGAGGGATGATCATATGAGGCCGTCTCAATACAACCTTATTGAAAACCACGGCGAAAGAACGCTGGTGATGAATGCGAAGACCGGTGCGATCCTTTCGTTGGATAAACAACATGCAGAAAGTATGTGCCGCATGGTATCGGGAACCGAATGGGAGCCAGATGAATTGCGCGAAGCGTTGCTTCAAGGAGGAATGCTGTTAGAAGATGATCGTGACGAAAAAGAGGAAATGAAGGCGATAGGCCGTCTTGTTCGATTTTCCAATCGCTCTCTAGGCATGACGATAGCCCTGACATTGGAGTGCAACTTCTGTTGCCCATACTGTTATGAAAAAGGACAACGCAAAACGACAATGACTCCGGAGGTTGAAGACCGGCTTGTCTCATTCGTGAAGGAGCGTTCACGGGGGCTGAGCGAGCTTGAGATCGGTTGGTATGGTGGAGAGCCGTTGCTGCAAGTCGATAGAATTCAGCGGCTTACGGAGCGTATAAAGGCGATCCTTAATCCAGAGTGCTCCTATTCGGCATCCATCGTTACAAATGGATATCTTCTGACGCCAGAAGTGGCCGAGACTCTCGCGGCTTGTGACGTCAAGATGGCTCAAATAACCTTGGACGGGTCTCGAAAGGACCACGATTCTCGGCGGTTCTTGCGGAACGGACAGCCGACGTACGATGCGATTCTAGACAACGTTTCTAAAGTCACGCATCTGTTGGATATTTCTATCAGGTGCAATGTCGATGCCCATAACATTGTCGGTGCTAGCGATTTGCTGAATGCACTCGAGGAAAAGGGCCTTAAAAACAAGGTTGGATTCTATCTGGCGCCTGTCGACAATATTAACGATACGTGCCCAAGTGACAGTAGTTGTTTTTCGATGGAGGCGTTTTCTCAGGAAGAGTTGGACTTTTATAGTCATGCAGTTGATAGGGGGTTCTACGTTGACCTGACGGTGCGCTTTAATCCGGCTATTTGTGGTGCCGTTTGTGCAGGGTCGTTTGTAGTGGATCCGGAGGGCTATCTTTATAAATGTTGGGACGAAATCGGGATGCGTGAACGCTGCGTCGGTACGCTTGCCGAAGGGCCGAGGATGAATGCTCAGCTGGTCCAATGGCTAAACTATGAGCCGAGCGATCATGAGTGTGAAGAGTGTTTTGCCTATCCCTCATGCATGGGAGGTTGCCCTAATCACGCTCTTCATGGAGGGTCAAAACAGTGCGTATCTCAAAGGTATCAGGTGCGCCAACGAATGATTTTGACCGAGAAGGCTCAGCGATTGCTTTCGGAACTGGATTCAGCTCATGTTTAATCTCTGCGCAAGAACAATAATCAAGAATCCAAAGTATATAACCTATCTTCTAATGTGCCTGCTCTCGCTTATGGTTGGTCTCGCAATTCCTTTTCTGACGGGACAACTGGTCAACAACTTTGTCGGTGTCGCGCGAGATGGGGAAAGCGCAATCGCCATCGGCGCTGGGATAGCAGCGCTGGGTATTGTGCGAGCCGGTTTGAATTGCGTCAGTGAGCTGGTCTATGTCGATCTGCAAACACATGTGGGATTTGCATTGAATGAAGAGGTGATAAGTCACGTTCAAAGGCTACCACGGGCCTTCTTTTCTAATTTTGATGCCTCATATTACAACCAACAGATTAATCATGACGCTAACGATTTGGTGATATTTGTTATAAACGCAAGTGTCCAAAGCGTGAGCAATATAGTGACGTTGCTTGTGGTGTTTGTTGTCCTGGCGACCATAAACGGTCACCTGGCAATGCTGTGTATGGCTCTTGGCATAATAGGTGGCGCGGTCTATTCGCTTTTCAAAAAGTGTTTGTTCGCAAGAAGTTTCGAGGCTCAAGAGCAGGAGGCTCGATTCTTTTCCGATCTGGAGAAGCAGCTTAGCAACGCACAATTTATCCGCAGACATGTTCTATTCGAGGTTTTCAAGCAAAGGCTTGAGCACTCTTTTGCAGAGCTATATCGTTGCGTTTATCAGAACCAGCAAATTAATGTGACCTTTACGTTTGCCAACACTGTCGTCACATCTTTGGCACAGGTGGAATCTTGATCCTGGGCGCAAAGGAAGTTCTCGACGGCAATTTGCTGCCCGGCTATCTTATGACGGCGCTAAGCTATTACTCCTATTATTCTTCGGCTATTGAATTCTTCCTTGCGCTGGGCAAGGACTATCAAACGTCAAAAGTATCCTACGAGCGTTTACGGCGCTTGCTGGACATGCCAGAGGACTCAAACGGGGCCATTATCCTCGCCGATGTTTTCGAGGTGAGCTGTTCCGAGCTGGCGTATAGCTATCCTGAGTCTGAAAAAACCGCGTTCAGAGACATTCGAGCTTCTTTGGAAAAAGGAAAGGTATACGGAATCGTTGGGCCGAACGGTTCCGGTAAGAGCACGCTGCTGGATGTGATAAGCGGTTGCGATCCAGAAAACTGCAAGGGTGATATTTGGATTAACGACAAGCCCCTGAGCTCTCTGGACCGCTATGCGCTGCGGAAGCGCAATATCGGGATTACTGAGCAGGAGCCGCCCCTGACCGAGGGTCGATACGGGACAATTTAACTCTTTGCTGCAGAAGCACTGAAGAGCGTGACCTTGAGAGCCTCATTGAGAGAATGGGGCTTAAAAAGATGGTCGATTCAAGTGGTGGACTTGATGTCGAGCTGGACGATAAGCAGAACAACATTTCAGGAGGGGAGAAGCAAAAAATAGCGATAATTCGCCAGCTGCTGAAAAACCCGGACGTGATGATGTTTGATGAGCCGACATCTGCACTTGACAGTCAGAGCAAGCAGGCGTTTATCGAAATCCTTAAGGAAAGAAAGGGGCGACATATCACGGTCATCGCTACGCACGACCCTGTGCTTATTTCGGCATGCGATGAGGTGATTGAAATTGCCTGACGGGTTAGTGGGCCTAGCATATCAAATTCAGGGGGCGGGCACTGTAGCTGGTGCCCGCCCCCCCCCTGGCATGAAAGGCTTTAGCCTGTGTGGTCCGTGAACTAACGGGCCTGCTTTACCTTTGCCGCTGCCTCGACAAACGACTTCCACAGGTTAAAGTCGGTCTCGAGCGTTTGCCAGGTGTACTCGGGGTGCCATTGCACGCCCAGGCAGAACGGCTGGCCCTCGACCTCGATGCACTCGGGTACGCCATCGGTTGCTTGGCAACCAGGCGCGTGCTCTTGCCCAGGCGGTCGACGCAGCAATGATGTGCGGAGTTGGTCTGGATGAGCCTGCGTCCGCCAAGTGCGCGCTCCAGCAGCGAGCCCGGCACGACTTTGACCGGGTGCACGGGGTCGTTGAGCACGTGGGTATGGCGCCACTGCGTGCGGCCCTCGCGCGCGCCCAGGCTCGGCACGTCCATGCACAGGGTGCCGCCGGTGGCGACATTGAGCAGCTGCGTGCCGCGGCAGGTGGTAAAGAGCGGCTTCTTGGCGCGAAGCACCTCGTTAACCAGCTTAAACTCAAAACGGTCGCGAATCTCGCAGCACAGCGTGGGATCGTAAGGACGCTCGTCGCCCCAGCGTTTGGGATTGACATCGGGGCCGCCGGGAATGGCGATGCCGTCGGCGATATCGACGTAATGACGGATAACCTCAATGTCCTCGGTGATGGACATCTGCAACGGCAGGCCGCCGGCGGCAAGGATAGCATCGACAAAGACACTGGCGATTTCCTCGTTGGGGGAGAGCGTCTCGCTTAAAAACGGCTTTGCTTCTTCCCAGCGCGGCGCGACGAGGATGAGCGGGCGGTCGGCGGGGGCGACGTCGACATGCGGGGTAAAGGACGATGAAGTGCGGGTTCCAATCATGGGCGTGGCTTTCGAATCCGGGTGGACATGGCGCAGGGGCGGCGCGGGGCAAACGCTGTTGATGAATTTGCCCCGCGTGGCAATTGGGTTAGTGGCCCTTAATGGAGTTGAGGAAGTCCTGGGCGCGTTGGGTCTTGGGGTGGTCGAAGAACTCGTCGGGCGTGCCAGTTTCCACGATCTGGCCATCAGCCATAAACACGACGCGGTCGGCCACGCGGCGGGCAAAGTTCATCTCGTGCGTAATCACGATCATCGTCATGCCCTGCTGGGCCAGACGGACCATGACCTCGAGCACTCATTGATCATCTCGGGGTCCAGCGGCACTCGGTGGCTCGTCCGAAAGGAGC
>ENA-OPZM01000382-OPZM01000382.1-human-gut-metagenome-genome-assembly--contig:-NODE-382-length-19495-cov-4.050805_pt1 | contig 19495 bp, 20 predicted proteins | sample MGYA00242478_ERZ504493 | MGnify/ENA primary metagenome ERZ504493 (study PRJEB26092, sample SAMD00036227) | human gut metagenome | host: Homo sapiens | study: EMG produced TPA metagenomics assembly of...
AGCGGCAAGTTCGACATCCATAAGCAGGATCGATACAATACAGGCAGAACAAATTAAGGAGGACTGCCTATGACTATCCAATACTTCCATTCTGGTGACTACTATATAGCGGCAGTCAGAGTGCTGCTGACTTTTCCTCTGTCGCCCATACCATCCCGGAGATCTTTTAGGCAGTACCAACAAAATCAGAGGCCCTTTTGTCCACTGCTGCTGCGCTCCGCAAGTTCCTTCTGGACTGTTGGCAGCTCTTTATCCAGATTATAGAAGTACATGGCAACGATGGACAGCGCCATTAACAAAGCCGGAAGAATTGTATAGAGAGAAACAATGGCTGTTTGAGCACTGGCACTTTGAACCTCAGCTCCTCCGACATAACCGCTGAGAGAAGTGACAATCCCGATGATACCGGCAGCCAAACCAACACCTACCTTACTGCAAAAGCCAGTGACACAGGTGTAAATTCCTTCTCCTCGTTTGTGATATTTCCATTCACCGTAGTCCATGCAATTCATTAAGACATTGGGCGCCAAAACGAAAAGGGCATATAGGAGACCATGGAAAGGACAGAGGAGATCATCAGAAGCACAATATTGGTTTTTCCGAAGAGCGGAAGAATTTTCCCGATCACGCCAATGCCGAGTCCTCCGATCATCAGCTTTTTCATTCCCAGTTTCTTTGTGAGCGCTGGAAAGGCGGCAATTGCAACAGGCCCAGCAATTCCCCCAATCTGAACCAGCGACATCAGGCGAGGTTCTGCACAATGTACTTGAAATAATAGGTTGTTGCACTGCCGAAATTGGTTGCAATATTTGTAAGAAGCAGTGCCAGCGCATAAATAAGCACATACTTATTGTGAAACAGGAGATAGACGCCTTCCTTCAAATTGATTGTTGTAGAGGCAGCTATTCCGCGGGTGCTTGTTTCCTTAATGGTGAACAACCTGACAAGTGCAAGTACCACACAGGGAGCGCAAATATAAATCGCCATCTGTCCCCATTTTTCATGTGAAGTGCCCACAGCCTCAATCAATAAAGGCAGCGCAATGCCCACGATGATGGCAATCACTGCACTAATCACGCTGGAAATGGAATTTACTTTCACGCGGTTTTCGTCTGTTTCAATAACGCGCGACAAATAGACGGTGCTGGCGCACGAATACAGGGTTTGGAACACCGAGAAGATCAGCGTGTACATCACAAAGACATAAACGGCCATCAATGTTTTGCCCATACGCGGCGTATTAAACAGAAATAGTGTGAAAAGCGCAAACAACGCGTAGGTTATATCATAGGGCCTCGCCCGTCCAAGCTTTGTATTCGTACGGTCTACTAAAAAACCCGCGACCAAATCGGTAACTCCGTCAAATAATTTAGATACCAGGAGCAGCGTTCCAACCAGTCCGGCGTTTAGCTGCAAGACGTCGGTTGCATAAAAAGTCGTATATGCGATCAGGGCAGAGACAACGGCGGATGCGATCCCCGGGGAACTCCAGAGTATGTAAAATTTTGCCTTTCATCTGTTGGATTCCATATCTTGTTATGTTTCTTTCCAATGCTTCGTGTGAATTCTTCAGAGAACCGATTAAGTGAAAAACAGGTGCAGCACGTTGAAAAGATCCTCGCTCCATGTGCGGTAGTCGTGCTGTCCACCCTCATGGGTGACAAATCGGCAGTTTTGGTTTTCGTGAAGTTGCTCAGGACAAGCTTTCAGCACACGGTCATAGGTTTCCTTATGGCTGGAATACATCTTATCGTCATCCCCGCACCCGTTGTACCAGAAAACCGGAGGTTCCTGCTCAATGGCGGAGCAGAGCTCTGCCAGCTTTTCCTCATCCAGCGCAACGGACAGCTCCTTTCCGTTGAAAGCACACCGTATCGCGCCGGCCGAGAAGCACCCAATAAAGGCAAAGCGATCATGACAATGGCACATAATGGAGTAAAGGCCGGTGATGGAGCCCTGGGACGCTCCCGCATAGGCGAAATGCTTTCTTGCGTTCCGATAGCTTTCCTCGTTGTCGCTTTCCGCGTAGGTGCTGTAGTGCTTTTGCAGATAGGGCATGATCTCGTTTCGCAGCTCCAGCCAGAAATAGCGCGTGGAGGCAAAATAGGAGTCTACCCGGTTTCCGAGCTTCGTATAAGGCTCAACCTCCTCCTCAAAGCTCGGGGTGACAACGATCAACGGATCGATTTGCTTCTTATAGATCAGATGATCTATCATGCTTGCCGTGATATTACCGTAATCCGTGTATTTCTGAACATCATCCCACGGTAGCGGCCCTGACCAAACCAGTAGCCCTCATTATCTGTGCCGCCGTGCATCAGAAACAGCACGTTGTATTTTTTGGATGGATCATACCCGTAGGGCGTGTAGACCCACATGGACTTTTCCATCGCGATCGGGCTCTCCCCAAAAATCGCTTCCAGCGCGTACGCACGGCTGGTGTAATGGACAAGCTCCAGCTTTCCCTGCTTAGGGCAGGGTGCGGCAAAGGATTCAAGCGTCGATTTGTTCAGCATTTTTCTTTCTCTCTCCAATTGTTTTTTGAATCTCAACCATCTTCTCCTTGGAGATGGGCGTCTTTTTCATGGCGATCAGCGTGCAGATCCAACCGAGGACCGGCAGGACATACACAACGAGGATTCCCATGATCACAACAGGCATCGTCTTGGGGTCGGTGGGCTGGGGAATCGTGGCCGTATATCCGATCAAAGAGATGCAGAAGGTGGCGATCACGGCGCCGAGGGAGGACACCACCTTGTCAACCAGGCTGTAGACGCCCGCGACAACGCCGGGCATGTATCTTCCGGAGCGGTATGCCTCATAGTCCACCACATCTGCCAGCATAGAGGTGGTGGCGGTGCTGACCACGACCTTCAGTCCGTTTTGCAGCATCGTCAAAACGATAAAGAGGATCAGCAGGGGGGCAGAGGCAACAATCGGGGTCGTTCCGGCGAAAAGCAGAACAATCACAAAGGCAAGGTTTACATAGATACTGACCCGGCTCCAGAATGCAACGCCCTTGGTGCTGCCGTGCTTTCCGGTGTATTTTCCGCCAAACACCGAGAAAATCAAAGCAGGGAAGATCGCGACCATATTCATAATCGCGCCGATACGCACATTACCGATGATAATTCCGTAGAGAAGCGTGGTGATCACAGACTGACCCGCGATATTCATGGCCAGCTTATCCGAGGTGGCGGCGAAAATGAAACACTGCAGCGCTTTGTTGTTTTTAAGCAGGTCCAGCATATCCTTCCCCTTGATAGACTGGCTTTTTCCCTGGGCGGAAGTGAAATTTTCAGGCTTGTCAATGGGGGAGACGCCAATTATTGCAAGAACGGTAAAGACTGCCGAGAGACCCACGAACAGTACCGCGGTCTTCGAGAGAAGACCCACGGTGTAGTTATCTCCATACTGGGGCAGCAGCACCATAGAGACGATCATGGACAAGACAATTACAATCACATAGTTATAGATTGTAGTGAAAACGCCTACCATGGGGCGCTGCTTCGGATCGTTGGTGATGACCGGGGAGATGAGATTGTTCGCCATGTTATGGAACGTATAGCCGATGTAATACAAAAAATAGAACAGGATGAACACGCCCACAGAGTGCCCCTTGCCGCAGAACCAGTCGTAAAGGCACAGCAGAGAGAGAGCTTCAATGGCCCAGCCGATGATTATAAAAAGGCGGATCTTTCCGAAGCGGGTGTTGACCTTGTCAATCAGCAGGGAAATCAAAGGTCGGTAATTCCGTCAAACAGGCGGGCGACGGTCATAATCGTGCCGACCAGTAGCATCGTGACCCCGAAGCCAGGTTGGCGGCATAGCTAACATAGCCAATTGCGGAGAAGAAACAAGCGAGAGAGAGCGCTGAGGTCATCGCAAGCGCAAGTCTTGCGTTGGAGACTCGGCGATACTGAACACCGTCGGTCTCGGTTTGGTAGGTGCCTTAGATTTCACAGTAGAGTCTCCTATTCATTTTTCGGGGGGGCGGGAGAATCCGTCCGCTGTGTATATCATAAAGTGCACCTCATCAAAAATATATTCCTAATTTTGATTTTCCGTGACAAAATTAGCTATTATAAAGTATATTGATGAAAAAAAGCACAAAAAAGCGAGGATTGAAATATCAACACCCGCGAGAATATCGTAATATATACCGTGTCAAGCTATTTAGGAAAGAATGTGTTGAGAAATATGGCAAATCCGTTTTTACCCCTGGATACCTATATAGCGGACGGGGAACCTCATGTGTTTGGCGACCGAGTGTATCTGTTCGGTTCCCATGATCAAGCCGGCGGTGACACCTAAAATGGCCTGCCGATTTCGTATCATTCATTTGTATTTCGCTTTCTATACGCAATGGGCGTGCTGCCTACAATATCGTGAAATTCCCGGCTGAAATGGCTGCGGGAGCCGAAGCCCAACTGAGCCGATATGTCTTCAACAGACAGCTTTGTGCTGCTGAGCAGAATTTTGGCCCGTTCCATCCGGGCGTATTTCACATAATTCCGGACGGTGAAGCCGGTTTCCTCTTTGAACTTCTTCGTCAGATAGTACATGGCATATCCCGTCCGCTCCGCCAGCACCTCCGCTGTAAGCTTTTGACCCAGATGCATTTCGATATAGTCACAGCACTTCTGGATTTCTCGGCTATACTTTGGGTTGGTCCGGTTGTTATGGACTCTGCGTACAAAATCATCATACATGGACATGGCAAGGGGCTCAAGATCGGAGGGGTTTTCGATCGATTCCACCATCTGAATATAGCTGTCACCCAAACCATAGGCCTCTTCCGGTGACAGCCCTCCCTCCACCGCCGCGCGGCAGACGATGGATACGAACACAATAATGGAAATCTTACTCTTTGCCAGAGCGGTTTTGCCGTTCACGTTGACACCGGTGCTCAGCCGCATAACGTCTGACAAAGCCTGCTTATAATCCAGATCGCCGTTCCGAACGGCTTGCAAAAGGGCCTGTTCCGCCGACCAACCTGATAACGGTCGTGGGAAGGCTGCTTTTGTGAAATCTCTGGGATTGAGATATTGATCTCCGCGTCGATATCACTGATTTGAAGACGCTCCCCTGTAATGCAGTAGTGGAGCATCAGGACCAAGAGCATCATAACGGTGCACTGCATCAGGGGAATATGCCGGATTGCGTTCCGAAAATGGGTATTCCATTCCGCGCTGATCTTGTCCTTTGAGATTTCCCGAATGCCGCTTTCAATCGCTGCTGCCGAGATGTCATTGTAAAATACCGGCCCCACCGCGTAGATAAACTTTAACGCTCCGTTCTCACGCTCAAAAGCGGCATACCAAACCAGGCCGGGAACGGTTCTCAGCGAAATCGGGCGGCTGTGGCTGCTGCCGTAGTCTACGATGCGCTGTTTACAGTCGAGCAGTTCAAACGCTGTGCCCAAAACCGCTTCGTCGGGGCAGTTGCTTTGTAGCAAATTGCCGCCGGAGTCTAATTTCCAGAGGTAGATGTTGCCGCAGCATAACAACAGGTCTTTGAATTCCTCTACACCCATGCGTTTCTCCAAATCTTTAAATAGTTTCTGTATCATCATCTGCACCACTACTGTTTTGATAAGGATATTTTATCATACCGGAAACCCTTTGGATATTGCCAATTTATACAAACGTTCAGGAGGAAAGTTTATGCGCACAATTGTTTCATTCAATGAGGGCTGGCTTTTTACCAAGCAGGGAAAGGACGAACCCGTCACCCTGCCCCACACCTGGAACGCAGTAGACGGCCAGGACGGCGGCGACGATTACTACCGGGGCGCCTGCCGTTACACCAAGCAGTTCCCCAAGCCTGCGCTAAATCCCGGCGAGGAAGCCTGGCTGGAATTCAAGGGCGCAGCCTATACGGCGGACGTCTCGGTCAACGGGGAAGCCCTCTGCCACCACGAGGCGGCTTCAGCACCTTCCGGATCAAGCTTCCGGAATTAAAGGACGAAAACACCGTTGAGGTTCGGGTGGACAACTCCAGCAACGACCGGGTCTATCCCCAGAAGGCGGACTTCACCTTCTACGGCGGACTGTACCGGGATGTGAACCTGATCATCGTTCCTGCCTCCCACTTTGAACTGGGCTACTGTGGCACCTCAGGCATCAAGGTCACCCCCATTGTAAACCTGGAAACGAAATCCGCAGCCCTCACCGTGGAAACCTGGCAGAACGGGGAAGAAGTGACCGTCACCGTGGACGGGCAGAGCAAAACCGTCCCCAGCGTGGATGGTTACGCCAAGGCGGAATTCACCATTGAGAATGTCCATCTGTGGGACGGTGTGGACGATCCCTACCTGTACACCGCCACGGCCACCCTGCCCAGCGGCGACCGCGTCTCCACCCGCTTTGGCTGCCGGAACTACAAGATCGATCCGCAAAAGGGCTTCATTCTGAACGGCCGAAGCTACCCCCTCCGGGGTGGCGCCCGGCACCAGGACTGCAAGGGCGTGGGCAACGCTTTGACCCGCGAGCACCACAAGCAGGATATGGAGATCATCCGGGAGCTGGGGGCCAACACCCTGCGCCTGGCCCACTACCAGCATGCCCAGGAATTTTACGACCTGTGCGACGAAAACGGCATCATCGTCTGGGCCGAGATCCCCTATATCACCATGCACATGAAAAAACGGCCGGGCCAACACTCTTTCCCAAATGGAAGAGCTGATCGTCCAGTGCTATAACCACCCGTCCATCGCCGTCTGGGGCCTGAGCAACGAAATCACCGCCGCCAGCCCCGTCAATGATTCCCTGATAGAAAACCACCGGGCGCTGAATGATCTGTGCCACAAGCTGGACCCCACCCGTCCCACCACCATGGCAAATGTATTCATGCTGGACATCGACAGTCCTCTTCTGGAGATTCCGGATGTGAACAGCTACAACCTGTATTTTGGCTGGTATGTAGGCGACCTGGAGCAGAACGACGAATTCTTTGACGAGTACCACGCCAAGTTCCCAAACCGGTGCATCGGCCTGAGCGAGTACGGCGCAGACGCCAACCCTCAGTACCAGTCTCTTGCTCCCGAAAAGGGCGACTATACCGAGAGCTACCAGTGCGTCTACCATGAGCACATGCTGGAGATGATCGAGCAGCGTCCTTGGATGTGGGCCACCCATGTATGGAACATCTTCGACTTTGCTGCCGACGGACGGGACGAGGGCGGCAAGCACGGCGAAAATCAGAAGGGCCTTGTCACCATCGACCGCCAAACCAAGAAGGACGCCTTCTACCTGTACAAAGCCTACTGGAACAAGACCGATCCCTTTGTTCATGTCGCGGGCGGACGGTATGTGGACCGGGCCGAGGATATAACCGAAGTTACAGTCTATTCCAATCAGAAAACCGTCACCCTGAGCGTGGACGGACGGCCCTTTGAGACTCAGACCGGAAAGCATGTGTTTAAGTTCAAGGTCCCCATCTCTGGGGAGCACTCCATCCATGCAACCGCCGGGGACTGTCACAGTGAGATCTGGGTTCGAAAGGTATCCCAGCCCAATCCGGAGTACCGTTTCCGGAAAACCGCTCCTGTAATCAACTGGTTTGACAAGGAGGATATCGTCCCTGATTGTTACTCCATTGCCGACAAGCTGTCGGACATCCGTAAGCACCCGGAGGCGGGTGCGGTCATCGATCAGCTGATTACAAAGGCCGCTTCTGCCCGGGGCGAAGTGGCGGGCACGGTAAAGGATAATCCCGCCTTGCAGCGTATGATGGGGAGAATCACGCTGGTCTCCCTGCTCAAGCAGATAGGCGCCGATGAATCAGCCATGAAGCAGCTCAACCGCATTCTGCAAAGATACAAGAAGGTATGATGGCGCAATATGCGGTATGAACGGAATAAGAGGGAAAGTAAAACAGGGATCCATTATGGGCAATGAATCCTTGTTCCGGGACAAACCGGTATGGAAGGCAAGCTCTGACTCATTACCCATATATAATTTCAAAAAATGGAGAAATTCAATATGCCGCAAATTCTGATCACGATTCTTGTCACCTTTTTTGCCGGAATGGGCGCCGGGCTGGGAACCGGCTTTGCCGGTATGAGCGCGGCGGCGGTAATCAGCCTATGCTCATCACCTTTTTGGATATGGAACCTATATGGCCGTGGGTATCGCCCTTTCCTCGGACGTACTGGCCAGCGCCGTCTCCGCCTATACCTATGGAAAAAACAAAAATCTGGACGTCAAAAACGGTCTGATCATGATGCTTACCGTAATGCTGTTTACTGTGGTGGGAAGCTGGCTGTCCAGTCTGGTTCCCTCTCAAGCCATGGGCAGCTTCTCCGTATTTATGACCTTCCTGCTGGGCGTCAAATTCATTGTCCGTCCGGTGATGACCACCAAGGAGGATATGTCCAAGGCATCCCCCGCCAAGCGGGCGGTGCAAAGCGTGCTGTGCGGTATCCTCATCGGCCTGATCTGCGGATTTGTTGGAGCCGGAGGCGGAATGATGATGCTGCTAATTTTGATAAGCGTCCTGGGCTACGAGCTGAAGACTGCCGTCGGCACCAGTGTATTCATCATGACCTTTACCGCCCTAACCGGGGCCGTCTCCCATTTTGCCATCGGCGGGATGCCGGATCTCACGGTCCTGGTCCTATGCGTCGTCTTTACCCTGCTCTGGGCCCGGATTGCCGCGAAATTTGCCAACAAGGCCTCCGCCAAAACACTGAACCAGGCTACCGGCATTGTGCTGGTCATTCTCGACCTTGCAATTTTCTTGTTCTCCCAGCTCAGCTGACTTTTTCCATATCTTTCTTAGGAGGATCAATCTATGAACACAATTCAGGTCACCACCCCCTGCGGTGTGGTGGAAGGTTTTCAGGAAGATGGCGTAAACTGCTTTTTGGGTATCCCATATGCTACCGCCAAGCGTTTTGAATATCCGCAGCCGGTCATCTCATGGAAAGGCATCTGTGATGCAAAAAATATGGGCCTGCCCCGATTCAGCAACGCGCCTATGTCCAAGTGGATGCCAGTGACCCCCAAAACCATTATGAGCATGAATTTTATCAAAATTTCCAGTCTGAATATTCCGAGGATTGCCTGAACCTGAACATTTGGACACCGGAGAACCCGCTGAACTGCCCGGTGTTGGTGATCATCTATGGCGGCGGTTTGGTTACGGGGCAGAATAACTCGCCGGAATGCAACGGATCATTCTTGGCCAAGCACGGAATCATAACCGTTGCATGAATTACCGGGTGAACATTTTCGGCTTCATTGCATGAAGGAGCTTGAGGATGAGAACGGAAAGAGCGGTAACTATGGCTACTATGACCAGCAGGCGGCCATTGCTGGGTGCGGCACAACATCCAAAGCTTTGGCGGTGATGTGAACAATATGACGCTGATTGGCCAGAGTGCAGGCGCGACCAGCTGTGAGACCCAGATCAAATCCCCGCTGAATAAAGGCATATTCAAGCAGGCGATTATCCAGAGCAGCGCGGGCCTGGCCAGTTTCATCAAGCAGAAACCCGATAACACCAAGGAGTATGCCAAGTGGCGTCAAGTGTATGAGAGGACCGGATGTAAATCCATTGAGGAATTCAAGCAGCTGCCCGCCAAAACACTGTACGATGCTTTTGCGGAGGTTTCGGCCAAGTCGTCTATCGGTTTCTGCAATGCTGTATATGACGAGAATTTTACCAGCGGGATTAAAAATCAGCCCTGCCCGGTCAAGATCATGTGTTCAGTCACATCCGAGGATGTCATGCCGTTTTTGCTTTATTGGATGTGTGGCTTTTTAGCAAAATCCCAGCGCAAGCTCGGCGTGGATACCTATACCTACTATTTCCGCAGGCAGCTGCCCGGCGATACAAAGGGAGCCTGGCATGGCAGCGATCTGATTTACCTATATGGATGGCTGTCCCATTCCTGGAGGCCGTTTGGGAAAGAGGATTACATGCTGCAGGAGAATATATTGGCGTATCTGATCAACTTTATCAAGACAGGGAATCCAAATGGAGAAGGCCTTGCGGAATGGACGCCTTATAACAAATCCAAAAAGTTTATGGTGTTTGATGAAAACCCAACTCGCATGGGGAAACCTGAACGCTTCGCCTGCTGAAAAACACACTGCATCCCAATGGCCTCGGCATGTGATTTGGAAAGGCTCCTGCTTTTTTCTTTATTAAGGGCTTACCGCATGGACTCCTTACAGCAAATCCAAGAAGTTTATGATATTTATAACACACCTTAGAAAACATATAGAATAAAAAATAACTGCTATGCGGGAATTTTAGGCCTGCATGGCAGTTGTTGCTTCAATAGGTTCCCGGGAATAATAACGTTTCTTCTGCTGTGTAGGATGCACGGGGATGTATGATGCAAAAGCAGACGTGCCATCGGTACAGACTGTAAAGAAGTGGGAAGTCTGATACTGAAAATCGATTCTCTCCCAGCCGATAAAGGAGCAACGTTCTCCATAGAAGAAATTAGCCTTATGCGAATCACCATTTACGCAAAATTCATGAGGTAGATTACGCAGAAAAAGACTGCAACAATTGTTGCAGTCTTTTTGGTTAGACATCGGGATTTGCCGTTTGGTCTATGCCTTTTCCTCAGATTACCTCCAATTCAAGCGTTTTGGCCGGCAGGCTTTTGCTTTCACCGTGACCGTAATCTTTCCGGGGGCATCGCCGCCGCGGACCACGGCCAATGCCTTGCCGTAGTAGGTCGTGTGGGTATCGGAGAAAAAGTTTTCCCCCATGTTAGGACGTGCAGAACCAAGGGCCAGCAGCGTCCCGGCACCGTCAACCTCCACCGTGACCGCAGTATCCTCAGAAGATTTTGTGATGCCATCCGCCCCCGTCAGGTCAATGCTGATGTAGGCCAAATCCTGCGTTTTTGCCTGCAAGGTGCTCCGGTCGGCCACCACACGCAGTTCGGCAGGTCCTACAGCTGTCTTCATGGAAGTGCGGCTCTGTTCTTTTCCCTCGCCATCGTAGCTGATTGCGGTGATGGTACCGGGCTCATAGACAACGTGTTTAAAGACAGCCTTGTATTCCTTCGTCTTTTTTTCTGCCATAGGAATGCCCGTTGACAATGAGTTCCGCCGTTTCGCCGTCAGAGTAGACCGTGACCTTGGTTTTTTTGCCTTCACAGCCGGCCCAGGACCAGCTTGCCACTGCGTCTGTGTCACGCCACATGGATTCGGAGCCGGTTTCCCCTGCGTGGGTATACGGTTCTACGCCGATGCCGGGGGTATGGTCCAGCCCCCAGATCAGCCGGTTCCACTGTACCTCGGGGCGAGGCTTTCCGCAAATGTCGATCACGCCGCAGCCGGCGGAGATGATGGGCGCGTCCTGACCGGGATTTTTGAAACTTTTGTAACGGACGGTACCGATGCCCGCCTCTCCCAGATAATCCCAGCCCGTCCACATAAAGTCGCCGATCACATAGGGGAGTTTTTTCACCAGTTGCCAGTTATGATACAGGTTCTTGGGCAGGGTCTCGGACCCGACAATGACGCGGTCGGGATGGAGCGTACCGTCCTTCTCGTATCGGGACGCGGCGTAGTTGTAACCGCCAATATCCAGATAAGAGAAACTCACCTTTGTGGCATCGTCCGCGGCAGGTTTGGCGGCCATTTTTTCAATCATCCCCCCCGCCAGGTTCATCAGCATGTTGAAGAAGGCGCTGGTGGGAACGTTGTCCATCGTCTGACTGCCGTTTTGATTCTCTTTCCCATTCTTTTTGTTGCCGTATATGCCGCCGCCCTTGGCCGACATACTGCACAGCATCAGGTTGACCCCCATCGTCACTGCTTTGTCCGGGTCCAGCTTTCGTGCCAGGACTGCCAATTTTTTACAGTACTCCTGTCCTTCGGGCATAGCCAGTTCGGAGATTTCATTTCCGATAGAGTTCATGACCACACTGGGATGATTGTAGTTTTTGATGACCATAGCTGTGAGATCCTGCTGCCACCATGCGCGGAAATCTCGGTCCGCATAGTCGTAGGGGTTTTTATGTACCAGCCAGTTGTCGCAGAATTCATCCATGACATAAAGACCCAGCCGGTCACAGGCATCCAACAGCGCCTTGGAGGCAGGGTTGTGGGCGGAACGTATCGCGTTGAAACCGGCCTCCTTGAGCAGACGGACACGGCGGAACTCGGCATCCTCAAAAGAGCATGCGCCCAGAATACCATTGTCGTGGTGGACGCAGGCGCCACGGAACAGCGTTTTCTTGCCGTTTACAAAAAATCCTCTGGTGCTCCAGCTAAGGGTACGGAATCCAAACCAGGCGTCCGCCTCATCCACCATCTCACCATTTTTCAGCAGTTCCGCTCTGCATTGGTACAGTTCGGGATGTTCCGCGTCCCAAAGCCGCGGCTGGGAAACGGGAATGTCCGCCGACGCAGTGCCTTCCTTGACCGCAGCTTCGGCCTGCGCTACCACCTTTTCACCATCCAGAACAGAGACTCTGACCGTATCACCGCCGGTGACAGAAACTTTCACATGGGCCGCATCGTTTCCGGAGGTGGAGACGAGCAGTCCATCCGGGCGGATATGACTCTTATCCCCCAGGAAGAGGTTTACGTTGCGATAAATTCCGCTGCCGGAATACCAACGGGAATTGGGTACCGATGAGTTGTCCGCAATCACTTTGATTTCATTTTCTTCGCCATACTTCAGTTGCGGGTCCAGCACCACAAAGAAGTTGGTATACCCGTACCGCTGTTCAGCCACAAGCGCATCGTTCACGAACACCTGCGCGTTTTGATAAACTGCCTCAAATTCCAGCACAGCGGACTGTGTCCGCCACGTTTCAGGCACAAGAAACCGTTTGACGTAGACATAGGCCCCGCCGGGAAAGTATCCGCACGCTCCCGCTGTTGCCGCATCCTTCGAGCGTTTCTCGTACAGCATGGCATCGTGGGGAAGCGTGACCGGCTGCATAGACGGTTCCTTTCCCACGGCGCCAAATAGCCAACCTCGGTTAAAATCTTTCTTTTTCACTTTCTTGCTCTCCTTAAATATGCGCGAACGCTTCGCTGTTTGTGCAATATACGATATCGCTTCGGCCTGCGATCGATTCAAAAAGCCGCTCCAAAGCATACCAACTGGCGTTTCCCTTTTCGTAGTCCATTTCATAACTGTGTGCCCACAGAAACAACAGCAGATCCTTTTCTCCGGGTTCCTCACATTTGAAACGCTCCACCAGCTTTGCGGCATTTTTCAGAATCAGCGAGGAGGAAGGCCGAAAGTTCATCGGATTATCCGGGAACGCAAAGCCGCCGGAGGGAAAGACCACTCTGGCATACTGATACCCCTGTGCCTTCAGATACGCCTGGACAGCCGGCGAGGTTGAACCCTGCGCATAGGCGTGCCCCACGACCGTGGTGCCGAAGATTTTTTCCAGCGCGGCCTTGTCCGCATCCACCGATGCGCGCATTTCATCCTCGCTGACAACCCCCAGCGGTTCATGCCGGAAGCCATGGGTGGCAATCTCCATTCCCTCATAGACCTGGCACACCTCGTCCTGTGGGATTCGGTTGTGCTGCACATAGGAAAATGGCCACTTGTGCTTTACGCCTTCGGGGCAATCCTGAAAAGAGAAGGTTCCAAGCCCCTTCACCTCGCCGCGAGTGCCAAACAGGCCGGCATTGAGGTTGAAGGTTCCTTTAAGCCCGTATTGCCTCATGAGGCGGATCACCCGTTTGTCCTGTTCCAGTCCATCATCAAAGCTGAGCGTGAAATACTTTTTTCCCATGCCTATGCCTCCCCCGTCAGCTTTTGCAAATCATACGCCTGCGCCAGCAGCACTCCTCCGGCCTGATTCGGGTGCAGGTGATCCCCCTGGTGATAACGCTCGTCGGTGAACGAAGGATTCTTCGGATCGCGCAGCAGTGCATCCGCATCAACCATATAATCGAACAGCGCGCTATCTCGGATCCATTCATTGATGCTGACTCTCAGCGCCTCCATCTCCGGGGTATACCCTTTTTTCACAAAACCGCTGCGGGGCGGAAGCGTCTGGGCAATCACCCGGACACCGGCCTTATGAAGCCGATCCACAATATCGGTTACGGCAGAACCATATTGTTCCAGCGAGATGACCGCCCCTGTCTTTTGGGAATAGTAGGCCACATCATTGACCCCCAACGCCAAAATCACGCCGCAGAGTTCTGAAAAGCGGAGTACATCGCGCTCAAAGCGGGACACCCCTTTTTCCCCGTAGGAAACGCCCATCAGACCCGGGATATCATAAAGCAGACAATTCCCGCCGATTCCGGCGTTCATCAGTGCGTAGTCACCGCCATACGCATCGAACAGACGCCTTTGCAACGGTTTTACCCAGCGGTTCATAGCCGTTATACTGTCCCCGAACGCCACGATGATTTTGGAAGGCTGACCGGTAAACACCTCGATCTGATCCATCCCGGGAATCGCCTCATAAAGGCTGTACTGTTCCATATACTTTTCCCGCCGGGGTGGGGGCAGTTCCTTGTCCGTCGTATGATTTCCCGGGTAGCTTACCGCATTTTCCTCGATCATATTGCTGTCCATGACCTTGGATGCATAGTAGAGTCTGATTTCCAGTTCTTCCCCCATCGTCACCGGGAGCGTCAACTCATCCGAATAGCAGCTTTCCCCCGCAGGGACTGTGAAAACACAGCTGCCGTCCCGCGTGACGGTATGCATCTCTCCCTGTGCCCACACGGTCAGTCCCCCAATGGTGTAGGGTTTCTTTCCATAGTGTTGGAGAAACGGACCCGAAGTTTCTCGCCCGAAACCTGGGATATCACAGAATACACCACTGTTTTTTTCTTGCCCGCCAAAAAGCCCATCGCGAAGGCAGGGGCCGCGGCTTGGTGCCAGATTGGTGTCCAGTCCATCGTTATCCTCCTTTATGCCAACGTAATACTCAAGATGTCAAGCGTTCCCTTTCCCTTATACCGGAAATACAGCGGGCAGGAATCCAGGGGGCGCCCGCTCTCCAACGCCAGACGTCCGGCATCGAATTTTACTCCGGCGGTTGTCCAGTCGGCCGTCCCGGCAATGGGAATGGATGCTATGACAGGGTCTTTTTCCCCGGGTAAGAGTTCCAGCACGCCGCCTGCGCCGCGAACCGTTACAGCAATGTGGGAGCTTTCAGTCAGATCAAAATATCGGAAGCCGGCAATACTGCCATTCTTCATTTTGGAAATATACGCCTTTGGTGCCGCGCTCTCTGTCTCTATGGTCACTTCCCGTTCCGCGGCTCCGGCGGCTCATAGTCCGGACCATCCTGGGTGATCTCGGGTCCGTCCATCGGGTTGCGCAGACCAAACACTCCGGCATGGTGCAGGACGCAGGCAATGTAGGCGGATAGTCCCGGTTCCCTTCAAAGGACCGCCATTCAATCCGCAGCTTGTGGATTCCACCATGCGGATGGTCCCGTCCTCACGGATCTCAATGGGCTCAGCTACCGCCTGCCGGTTTCGTTTGGCGCCATTGGTCGTTCGGTGGTCAAATATATACCATTGCCCGTGGACGCATACCATACCGCCGTGGCTGTTCCCCATCGGATATGCCGCATTCATGAGCTTTCTGCCCTCCAGACCGATATCACTTGAGGAATGGATCGGTCCCTTGTGGATAAATCCCTTGTCGGGGAACAGGCTCATCGCGTAATTGAGACCGGTGATGTCCGTGGCCGGATAGACCAGATAATACCACTCACCGATGTGACGGATAGAGGGTCCTTCCCAATAGTTCGGCTTCTTGGGATTAAAATCCGCCGGCATGATGATGGTTGGTTCGCTGATGATGGTCAGCATATCAGAGCTGAGTTCCATCACAAACAGCCCTTTGATCTCGTGGCCGAATTGTCCATTGGATTTCTGCCCGCTGCCCACGTAGAGAAACACCCGCCCGTCATCATCCACCAGAACGGCTGGGTCAAACATAAACCAATCCTCCGGCTTTGAGCCGTAGACTCGCCCGTCCGGGAAGTGAACATCGCCCAAATATTGGTATTTTCCCGCAGGTTTGTCACACACAGCGACCGATGTGATCGATGTATTGGCCACCGAATAGTAAAGGTAGTACCGTCCGTCTGTGCCGCGCACCACATCCGGTGCATAGTAGGACAGGTTCTCTTTATTCCACGGCGTATCTTGCTTTTTGAAGATTACGCCTTCATACCGCCAGTCGGAAAGATCCTCTACCGGGGTCGACCAGCATACGTAATCGCCCTCACAGTATTCCTTGGCACCAAAAAGATCATGGCTCCCATAAATGTACAGCCGCTGACCAAACACCTTCGGTTCAGCATCCGGGATGTATTCCCAACTGGGAAGATAGGGGTTATAGCATTGCCGCTTCACAGATACTTCCTCCTTCAAAAATACTCAATTTCATGTTATACTATACTCAATTCCATGCTATACTGCCATAAAAAGGGGGGATGCTCGCATGGAACATCTGTTTTTTGACAGCATTGATGAAATGCGGAACCAGACCGGCAGCCATGGTCCGAACTATCTTCGCAACCATACGGCCGAACGGGACTATTTTTCTCCGTTGTCCATTGTAACCAGCATCCAGAAGCCTCAGGAGTATCTGTTTTCCAACTATATGGATGCATGGTCCTTTTGCGTTCACACTCCAAACAAACACGAATTCTTTCATGAGACCTACATGCACAAACATAATTTTTTTGAGCTGATGTATGTGCAGCGGGGTCAAGTCCGGGTGATGATCGAGGGGGCCGAGACCACCTATACGCAAGGGAACCTTTGTCTCCTCAATCGAAACACCATGCATCGCGAAACAGATATGTCGAATGCGGATATCGTTTACATCGGCATCGATGCCTCTCTGCTGACACAGTGGCCCAAATCATTTCCGCCGCCCTTTCAGTACAAAAGCATTCTCAATCAGTTTTTCAGCGACAATCTGTCGGAACGTGCCGACTATAAAAAGGACTATCTGGACTTTACCCTTTTAGGAGCAGATACGATCCCGCAGCTCACCCAGGAATTGATTCGCGCCTTTACGGTCAAGCGGATCGGATACCAGTTTGACGTTTATTCCTCTCTGCTCCGGCTGTTTGCCGCCTTGGAGAATCCTGACATATACAAAGCAACACACATTTCGCTGAGGAACAGTCAAGAACTGCTGACGGCGGAACAGGTCAAGAAACTGATTGAAACTCACCACGGGGCTATCCAGCGGACCAATCTGGCGGAGGCACTTAACTACTCCTGCGAGCATATATCTCGCATCATCAAGACAAACACCGGATACACTCTGAAAGCGTACTGTCAAAAGGTACAGATGGCCGAGGCGGCGCGGCTTCTGAGAAACACAGAGCTGCCGGTCTGCCAGATTGCGGCATCCATGGGCTATGAGAACAGAACGCAATTCTACAAAGTGTTTCGGCGTGAGTACGGCCTCACCCCATTGGAATACCGCCGCCATATTGCGGAGGAATGATCCTTACCCGGCATTGCGGCGATCCAGACATTCCCGGATTTTTCGGCGCTCATCGTCCTTGATCGGGTATGTCCGCAGGATCAAAGCCGACAATGCGCCGAGGATGGCAGGAACAAGACCCATGATAACGATAAACCAATTGAGCATGGTCGGAATCTGCGACAGTTCCCCCATGTATTCGGAGGTGACGGGATCCACGTTGTAGCCGATTGACATGAGCACAGCGCCAATAATTGCAGCCGAAAGCGCTGCCTGGGCTTTGACAATGAAACCGCCGACAACCATTGTCAAGGCAGAACGATCCTTGCCGGTTTTATAAATGTTGTAGTCCATAATCTCCATTTCCACCATGGATTGCGGGACAAAGTCAGTTCCCACCCCCACTGCCATGATGAACAGGGTAATGAAGAACAGCGCAGGAACATTCGTAAGCAGACCCGCCATCTGGGTAATAAACAGGACCACCCCGCCGACAGACTGCACAATCAGAAGGAAACAAGTCATTTTGATCGGGTTGTTCTTAAAGAGCTTCAAGAGCGGACGACCAATAACTGCACCAACCAGGAGCGGTATGAGCATCATCATGGAAGAAATGCCGTTGAGGACACCATACTGCTCCATGTTTGTGACACCGGTGGTCAAATCCGTGCAGAATCCCCATTTTATGTAATACGCAGGCGTGGCAAAAATAAGGGACCAGATAAAACCGGAAAAGATGCCTTTCAAATAGTAGACCACCATCGGCTTGTTCTCTTTGAACAGAAGAAAGAAGTCCTTAAACTTTACCGGCTCTGCCTCTTCTTCCTGCACACTGTGCTTTTCCTTGACAAGGAACCAGCCAATAAGAGAGAGCACCATCGCTGCACCAACAATACCGGTGATCAGAATGGCAAATGAGTCGTGATAGTTGCCCACGTGTTCGTTGACCGCAACCAGCACAGCTGTAAAGGCGGACGTAACGACGCCCAGGATCATGGTCCAAACCCGCGGTCCGATAACCAGCTTGGAACGTTCGTTGGGATCATTGGTCATCGTTCGGAACAAAAGATTATCCTTATAAAAGGATGTTCCCACATCAAACAAAAAGTAGAAAACGATAACCCACACAACAACCAGTACGGGCTTGGACGCAAACTCGGACGGGAACGAGTAGAGACATACACAGCCAATGCCGGTCAGCAGTATGCTGAGGAGAAAAAAGGGTTTGTACTTTCCGATTTTAGTTCGTTTCCCGCGATCCATCAAAAATCCCTGAATGGGATCATCCACGGCATCAAAGATCCGCGCAAACAGAAGAAGCGATGTAGCCAAGGTCGCCCCCATAGCGCCCAGCCCGGCGTAGTCGGTCATATACTGCATAAACATACTGGACATAAACACGGTACACAGACCATTTACAGTAGACAGCGCCGTTGCGCCGAAACAGTCCCGCAGTGTAATTGCGTCCGGATTTTTCACACGGACAGACTTGAGCATTATTATCCTCCTTGTCATTTCATCAGTTATTCTCAACCAACAAAGCCCGAATTCGTGCAATTCCAACAATTCAATGATAGATTATTCCTTTGTATTCCACAATGACAAAAGGTCGCCCTTTTTCAATTTATTGTATCATTTTGTTTCTTTGCACCGAAGCGAGAAAGAATAATCACATTTTGTTACAACGCGGTATGTATCTTTCACAAAAATGGTCCACTGCACCGTTTTGCCCGCCGGTACACAGGGCGGCGAGGTCTTACGGGTTATGCGTATTGTATGACACCGCCGCACGTGTATCAGAAATTTGCAGTCTTCGCATAGAAGATATCCGATTTGAGAACCCGCCACACATTCGCATAATGGGGAACAGAATGGAAGTGCGGGCCGTTCCCATTTTGCCGGCAACTGCAAAAAACGAAAAAACCCCGCAGCCAATGGGAAATGAAGTGCCCCCAAAAAGTTAGACAATAATTTGAAGCAAAAATTGTTCAAGCAGCCGAAAGGGCTTGCTGTCTGTGAATTGCAGGCGGCAAGCCCTTTAGCTTTGCCTTGATTCTGCGGTTGTTGT
>ENA-OPZM01000383-OPZM01000383.1-human-gut-metagenome-genome-assembly--contig:-NODE-383-length-19480-cov-1.880639_pt1 | contig 19480 bp, 27 predicted proteins | sample MGYA00242478_ERZ504493 | MGnify/ENA primary metagenome ERZ504493 (study PRJEB26092, sample SAMD00036227) | human gut metagenome | host: Homo sapiens | study: EMG produced TPA metagenomics assembly of...
TTTTCAACGCTTTCTAGCATATCAACTGTTTTTTAGGATATGGTTAACGAGCCAACCTAATGCTAATAGAATGATGACAATAACAGCAATTGGTATAGCGTAAACATCCCAACCAACAGCTGTGCCAAACATAATATTATCCGAACCAATCATTCCCATAATCACTTGGTGAAGGTATTTCCCGCCAATTAAGCCGACAATGATACCAATTAAGGATAGCTGATTGTTTCACGATAAATGTACATTGTCACTTCTTTGTCATAGAAACCAAGAACCTTAATAGTTGAAAGTTCACGAATCCGCTCTGCAACATTGATATTCGTCAAATTATAGAGAATAACCACGGCAAGCAAGATAGAGACCACGATTAAGATTGTCATGGCACCGTTTAAAGAGGCAACGACAGATTTAACCGTTTTAACTAGCGATGAATTTTGGCTAACAGCTGAAACACCAGACATGGCAAGTAATTTCGTTGAGAGCTTTTCAATATTACTGCTAGAATCATTTTTCAACGTTACCAAGTAAGCATTATCATCAGGTGTTTCTCCGAAAATCTTTTGATAAACTTTCTGTGACATAAAGAGATAATGCCCGACATTCATTTCAGCTACTGCAGCGACTTTCACGGTATGCTTTTTACCATCACTGTCTTTCAATGTAAAGCTGTCGCCAGCCTCCACATGATAAAGCGAAGCTAATTTTTCTGATATGATAATACCATCATCAGATAAGGTCAGACTATCGCCACTCGAAGCATCTTTCAAATGAATAAAATCACCAAAATCATCACCGCTGCTGACCATAATTGATACGGTCTGTTTATCGCTTAAACCTGAAATCGTTTCTGATAAAGTCATAAAATAGATACTTTGGTATTGCGATACTTTATTTGATCCATGAAATCTTTGACTTCTTGATTTTCACTACTGCTGTTATCATCGTTTTTAACGACAATCATGTCATACGGCATTAAATTAGTGAACTGATTTTCGATAACATTTCCTAAGGATGAGCGAATACCAAGTCCTGCAAAAAGCAGAGCGACTGACCCAGCAACCCCAAAAATCGTCATCAACATTCGTTGCTTGTAACGGAAGATATTGCGCGCAGTAACTTTATGCGTGAATGATAAACGACGCCAGATAACTCCAATACGTTCCAAGAAAATTTTAGAACCTTTGACAGGTGGCTTAGGTAGCAACAGCTGTGCTGGTTTTTCACTTAGTTCATTTTTGGCAATGAGAAAGGCAGGTAAAACCGCACTAATCAAGGCTAAGACTAGGGCAATCGCTGTGTAGTTCCAATAGAAATAAAGATGAGTCTCACCAAGTGTCGTATCACTGGTTACAATCTGTGCGATAATGCGTGATAACAAATAGTGCCCAGCAACTATTCCAAGAACAGTTCCAATCATGCTGGCAACGAAACCATAAATAACAAATTTCTTAATAACGTCAGAATTCCTGTAACCAAGCGCCTTGAGAATTCCAGATTGGTACGTTCTTCATCAACAAAACGGGTCATTGTGGTAAATGTCACCAATGCAGCGACGACATAAAGCACGACAGGAAAGATATTCCCAATGCTGCTAATACTTGACGTACTAGATTCATAAGTCTGATAACCTTCTCCCCCTGGGAATGTCGAGCGTGTGTATGACGTATAAGTCGGCTCTGTCATGGCATCAATTTTAGCTTGCGCTTCTTGAATTTCGCTTTCGCTCTCTGTAATTTCAGCTTGTGCTTGGTCAATTGAACTTTGTGAGGCAGCTTGTTGTTCAGCAGACAAACTAGCAAGAGCCGACTCCTGCGCAGCCAATTGCGCTTTAGCGCTATCAACCTTTTCCTGATTAGCATCTACTTCTACTTGTGCATCTGATTTTAGACTTGCCAAACGTTGCTCAGCATTATCAGAGAGTAAATCATCTAATTCATCTTGCTTATCTGCAACTTTTTGCTTGTAACTTCTGAAATGGATTTAACGTTTTTAAATTGTCGTAACGAATGCGAGCAATCGTGTAAGTATCTGTGTCAAAAGCCGATTCTGTAACGACAGCATAATTTGACAAAGAACCGTCACCAGCCGTCGAAGAACCCAAGCTTGTCTTTGACAAAATTTCAGATGAATTCACAAAACCAACGACTTTATAGGTAGTATTTTTTAAAATTCCATCCTCATCTGATTGCGTAAAGCTAATCGTATTGCCGACTTTATAATCATCTTTCATCGTTGAAGCAAGCGCAATTTCATCAGATGATTTTGGAAACCTTCCTGATACAAGTTCGTAGGTAGAAATGCTTGTGCTTTTTGAAAATACACGAATAGCATCATCGGTATTCTTAACGGTAACATCTGTCAGATAACCATATTCAACATCGGCATTTTTAATACTATCTAGTTCTTCTTTGTCTTCATCACTAAAGCCGTAACTTGCAATGACAGACAAGTCCATTGTATTATGTTTTTTCAAATATTGGCTAGCAGTTGCCTGCATGTCAGGTCCAGTTACTTTCAAACCAACGAAAGCAAACGCACCCAACATCATCAAAAGCATAATGGATAAAAAACGTCCCTTTGAACTGCCAAATGATTTTCGGATATCTTTCCAATAAGTCTTTTTCGCCATCTTCTCCACCTCAATATTCTAACGTTTCAATATCTTGTGGGTGTTCATTTAGCTCAATACTGCTCACCTTGGCATCGTGCATATGGATGACACGGTCAGCAATTGGCGCAAGGGCAGAATTGTGTGTCACGATAATAACCGTTGAGCCTTTTTGACGAGACATATCTTGTAAAATCTTCAACACTTGCTTTCCTGTTTGATAATCGAGCGCTCCAGTCGGTTCATCACACAGCAATAATTTAGGATTTTTAGCGACTGCACGTGCAATGGAAACACGTTGTTGTTCACCACCAGACAACTGCGCAGGGAAATTATTCAGACGTTTTCCTAGTCCGACATCAATCAAGGTTTGCTCAGCATCTCTAGCATCTGCAACGATTTCCGAAGCCAATTCAACATTTTCTTTGGCGGTTAAATTTGGAACTAAATTGTAAAATTGAAAAACAAAACCAACATCATTTCGACGATAGGTTGTCAACTCCTTTTGACTGTAATTAGCAATATCAACACCATCAATAATCACTTGTCCCTCGTCGTTATTGTCCATGCCGCCCAAGATATTAAGGACAGTTGATTTTCCAGCACCAGACGACCCTAAAATAATAACCAATTCACCTTTTTCAATCGCAAAATTAATATCATTATTAGCAATAATCTCTGTATCACCAGTTTGATAACGTTTATAAGAATGCTTCATTTCAATGTAAGCCATAAAATCACCTCTTCAAATTCTTATTTAAACAACATGTTGATTAATTCGAAGTTTATTATATAATTTGCACAGAGATTAAACAAGGACAAAAATAGACATTCTGTTCATTTAAGAAATTAATAAAAGGATTTTACACATTATGAAAAAACGTCATACTGAAACTGAAAATTACCTCAAACAAGCATTGGCAAAATTACTTTTAGAAAAGAATTTCGAGGAAATTACCGTATCTGATTTAACACGAACGGCAGGAATAAACCGCGGTACTTTCTATCTTCACTACGTTGACAAATATGATATGATGTGTCAACTCAAACATGATACATTGGATGATTTATTTAACATTTTGAACGACGAAACGATTTACACAGATACTCGATCTGTTCTCCGTCAAACTTTAACTTATGCTAAACAAAACTTTGAATTCATATCTGCTATCTCAAAATCATCTTATGTTAACTTTCCTAAGACACTTAAAGATTTCGTCTATGAATTTCTTTTAACTGTCCCTGATTTCAAAGATGCAATTACTACTTACTATGACATTCCTTACCAATATGCTCTAGAAGTATATTTATCTAGTATCGAAGTATCATTTCATTTTGGATTGCAAATGGAGGAAAAGAAAGTACCGATGAAATCACAGATATTATTCTTAAAGTTGCTGCATTAGACAAAATGATTTAAAAACATAAAAACTCACTTAGTTATTTAAGTGAGTTTTTGACATTTATAATGCTTTTACGGCCTCAATGGCGGCTTGATAGTTTGGTTCGGAATTGACGTTTTCAAGGTATTCAGCGTAAACAAGCTTATTATCCTCATCTAAAATCAATACGGCACGCGCTAACAGATGCCATTCTTGCATCAAAAGCCCATAGGTTTTTCCGAATGTATTGTCATAGTAGTCGGACATCATTACTGCGCGCTCCAAGCCTTCTACGCCACACCAACGTGCTTGCGCAAATGGCAAATCGGCTGAAACAGTGATAACAACGGTATCTTCCATATCTGATAATTCTTTGTTAAATGTCCGAGTTTGTGTCGAACAGATTCCTGTATCAATTGACGGAATAACGCTGATAACTTTCTTCTTACCAGCAAAATCTGATAAGCTTTTTTGTGCCAAATCGGTTGTCGTTAGGGTGAAATCTGGCGCTGTTTCCCCAATTTGCAATTGTTGCCCGACTAAAGTTACAGACTTTCCAAGAAATGTTGTCATAAGTAAATCCTCCATTAGAAAAGGAGCAGTTTGCCATGGCTCAATAAATAGAAAATACTATCTTGCCAAAGGTCAACCCACAATTCATTGTTTTCCCTATTGTAACCAATTTTACTATTTTTAACGAACGATTTGTTTGGAAATTGTAAGACCTGTAATTCTCTCTAAACTTGCCGTTGAATTTAATCAGCTTGGTGCGTATCACATGATTTCAAAACGCAAGTTTAGTCAGTAACATCATTTTCAAAAACATAGGCAATTGCTCGGACTGGTGAACCTGTCGCTTCTGTCCAATTCGGATAAGCAATTGAAATGAGAGCACCCGTTGGTAGTAACTTATCCAAGTTAGCCAAGACCTCAACTTGATATATGCCTTGTTCTAACACATAATATTCTTGCTGGCGCTTTCCGCCAGCATTGGCAACAGCTTGACCAGCGTGTAATTGTAACTTTTCAAAATTATATTTTCGTGTCATGGGAAACTCCAATCTAAAATTTTTAAAATATACATACCTTTTAGACTCTTTTATTAATTTTGACTAATATTTATTAAAAAGACTGGGTATAATTTTAAACTATAAATTTTAGTCAAAGCAACTACTAAGCCTCTGGGTATCAACTTCTACTTGTTTGGACTGTGCAATGGCGGATATGACCGCCACACCGTCTGCACCAGATTGTTTTATGGCTGCCACATCGCCAAAAGTAATACCACCTATCGCCACGATTGGAATTTCTTTATCATAATCTCTAACGTCATTTAAACCTTTTAAGCCAATCACCTCACCTGCATCATTTTTAGATGAGGTTGGAAAAATCGGTCCTACGCCAATATAATCAACCAATCCAACAGCCGATTGTTGGTATTCTATGGTCGAGCCGACAGACAAGCCGATGATTTTATTTGGAAAAAGCTGGCGCGCTTTGGTAATCGGCAAATCATCTTGCCCTAAGTGAATGCCGTCCGCATCAAGTTCTAGCGCTAAATCCACATCATCATTGATAATCAAAGGTATCTGATATTTACGACAAAGTTCCTTAACTTTTCTAGCTAAGACCACTTTTTCGTCACCTTTTAGAGCATTAGCACCTTTTTCACGAAATTGAAAACACGTCACCCCTGATTTAAAAGCAGCTTCCAAAATCTCTAAAAATTTTCCTTCAGGACAATTTGCTGTGCCACAAATAAAATAAACTTGTAAGATTTCTTTATCCATGATAGACCTCAACTTTTTTCAATCGCTCTATGTCCGTGTTTGTCACCTGATGGAGAGCATCTAAAAATGCAATTTGAAAACTTCCTGGCAATGGTTCGCTAAGCTTCTTCTCCGCCAATTCACCTGCGATATTATAAGCTGATAATGCTTCTTCCAAACAAGCTAATAAATCCTTTTCTTTAGCCAGCCCGATAAATGCTGCTAACACTGCACCTAAAAGACAACCTGTTCCAGTCACTAATGGCATAAGTGAACTACCATTGTGTAATAATAAAACTTTCTCATTAACAGCAATGGCGTCCGTTTCTCCAGTAATAACGATAGGGAGTTGCAAAATCTGATTGGCTCGCAAAGCAAGTTTTCCAACGTCATCAACTTGTGCAGAATCAACCCCCTTACTAGCCACTCTTTCACCAATTAGCGCAGCAATTTCTCCAGCATTTCCTCGCAAAAGTGACATTCGGTGGTGTTCAATCAAGTCAAGTGCTACTTGTTGACGAAATTTACCAGCGCCAGCAGCCACAGGGTCTAAAACCGTAGGAATATCATGTTTTTCTGCAATATCCAAAGCCTCCTTGTACAATTGCCAGCTTCTGTCATTAAGCGTGCCGATATTAACCAACAGACCATTAGCCTGCGGCAAAAAATCTTCCAAATCTGCCTGGTACTCACTCATGCAGGGGAAGCACCTAACGATAACAGCCCATTAGCCGTGAAATTTTTGACTACTTGATTGGTTAAACAGATTGTCAAAGGGTGGTTTTGTCTCAAATCATCTAAATAAGTCATCTAATCTCCTTTGTAGATCACATGATTAACTGGTCCGTTGCCGTGTCCCAATTCTGGCGCCGTCTTGATAGCTTCTGTAATGAAATGTTTAGCAGTTGTCACAGCTTTTTCTACTGACTGTCCTTTGGCTAATTCAGCAGTAATGACCGCAGCATAGGTACAACCCGTTCCGTGTGTGTGTTTGGTAGGGATACGTTCAGATGAAAATGTCACGACTTGACCATTTTCTAGGAAAAGAAGTCTTTGGCTTCATTTTCTAAATGACCACCCTTGATAACGACGTTTTTCACGCCATAGTCAGCTTGAATAGCTTTTCCTGCTTGTAAAATCGCTGCTTCATCTTTTAATTCTTGTCCGTAAAGCACCTCTGCTTCTGGTAGATTTGGCGTGATAATGGTAGCAAGCGGCAGCAATTTTTCTTTGAGCGCCTGCACAGCTTCTAAACTAATCAGACGGTCACCACTCGTCGCCATCATAACGGGGTCTAGAACGTAAGGACAATCAATAGTATTCAAATACTGACTGACACGTTCAATGGTTTCAACTTCGGCTAACATACCTGTTTTAATAGCATGTGGAGGAATATCGGAAAACACACTTTTTAACTGAGCATCAAGTATCGACTGGTCAAGGTTACAAATGGCTTGCACACCTTGGGTATTTTGTGCCACAACGCTGGTAACAACAGCCATACCATAGACCCCACGCGCTTGAAAACTTTTCAAATCTGCCATAATTCCTGCACCACCACTAGGGTCAGTTCCTGCAATCGTTAACGCTACTTGTAATTTAGACATTTCTTACCTCCTCTGCCATTCTTCCTGCTCAACTGCCATTTGAAAGAATTGACGTTCATGCTGACAACTTTCCAAGAACACACGAATCACTTCTTTTTGTTCATCTGCGGACAAGCGTTCACTGTATTTCGCTACTAAATCAAAATAAACCGTCAAACAAGCATCTACCACACCCTCTTGACCGTAAAAATCAAGCCAATTTTTAAACGGATTATCATCAGAAATCTTGCCACTTGCTAGCACTCGTTTGGCAACCTGCTGATAAATCCATGGGCAGGGCAGCATGGCAGCCAAAATATAGACAAGATTATCACGATTTAGCTGATAATACATGTGTTTGATATAATGGTCAGCACTAGGATACCAAGCTCTATCGGCAATAATTTCCTCATAATCTCGTCCCACTACTTGAGCCAAAAAATGATGTGCTCCCACCTCATGTTTAAAAATAAAATCAATTTGCCCTAAGAAAAATTCTTTACTAGCTTTGTCTGTAATTTTTGCAAAAAGCTGCGCATAAATATCAGCAAATTTATCCAAATACACAGAATCAGCTTTCAGATAATGACAAATTGCCTCAGCTGGTAGTTTTTCCGTAATCATGCCTTGAATAAAGTCATATTCTACAATTTTCTCAATAAAAATCTCACTACGTTTTTTTAATTCATTTACAATCATTGTTTATTTCCTTTACTATTTTTGTCAATTCATCTAGTGAATCAATCGTTACAAATGTGTCATTTTGACCAGCTTGCGGGTTATCAGAATTTGCTAGATAAATCCCTGTCACACCAAGTTTTCTAGCTTTTTTGAGATTTGCAAGACTATCCTCAACATAAATAATCTGATTAGCATTCAGGCGCTCTTGTTCGAGAATTTCCTGAAAAAACGCCTGCTCTTTATCAGCATATCCCATACTTAAACACGAATATAAGGTCGTAAAATACGGCAACAACTGCTGTGATTTCAAGCCAATTTCAGCCAAATCATAATAATTAGAAGTCACTGCATAAAGCTTGCAACCACGCCTAACCAAATCTGCTAAAACGCACTTCGCATTTTCCATAATATCGACCGTTTCGTATAATTGAAGCAAAATCGCTTTTAAAATTTCTGGTTGATAAGCTCGCCCTTGCTTGCCAAAAAGTTCTCTCAAATAATGTTCTGCCTCTAGCATATTTAATTGCCACAACTTCTGCTTCATTTCTGTGGTATAAGTCAAATTCACCGTACTCAAAAAGTCCTCAACAGCCTTATCCCACAATCCATAGGAATCAAAAATCACTCCATCAAGGTCAAAAAAGATTATCGTTTTCATTATTTATTTTTCAGCGACAAGTGCCACATAACCACCCTTGTCATACCCTTCAATTGGTTCTTCCACAAAATCATTTGTGTAAATCGGCTGCGCTGTCAATGTTTGGAAATAACGGATATTTGTCATTCCTAGATCCTCACGCAAGATATTTTCTTTCTCAAGTGGTGAATGGAAAATGGCAGAGCTGACAAGTTCGATTGGATAAGGGAAAGTTGGTGCGATTTGTTCAAATAATTCTTTCTCATATGACCCAACATGCGCCGCAAATTTGTACAAAAATGCCATACGCACTTTCAACAGGAACATCAAGTAAAATCAAATGCCTACCTTTTTTCAAAGCACGGTGACAATTCTGATAAGCTGCTGACAAATTTTTGATATAACTTGAACAACCATTTAGATAAATCACATCATAGCTATTTTCCGCTAATTCGCTTGTCTCAGCATCACCGATAAACAGTCATTCCTCTTTTGCGGGCGATTTTTGCCATATCCGTTGACGGTGCAACACCATATTGGACATGAATACCATAATTCTCTTTTCAAGCAGATTCAAAAAGCCCACTACCACAACCAATCGAAAGTATCATTTTCTTTTCCAACGGTTCAAGCATACGGTGCAATAACTTTAATTCACTGGCAAAAACATTTTCATTTTTCATAAACCATTGGTCATATGCATTAGCATAACCATCAAACATCTTAGCTTTACTGGTCATTATTTTTCTCCTAATTTTTTACTTGGCTTTAAATATAAATGTTCTAAATTAACAAAATAAGCAGAGTATCTCAATCCATGAACAACACTCAATCCAAGCGCACCACCGATAAGCGTGGCACAAATAAATCTTGGCATAAAAAGAAATAAAGATTGTGCTGCGGAAGCTTTTGCCAAGAGCTCATTATCACCATTAGCTGTTATTGTCCAATACCAGTTCATAACGGGTGCAGAGAGAATCGAGCCAATAATACCAGTGCCGAGAAACTCCCCCACCCACGACATGATTGATTTCTTGGTTAAGCGGTAAAAATAAGCAGCTAAAACCGCCCCAGGAACCGTACCTAAGATGCTAACGGTGCCACACTTGCTACTCCTGCTTGTGTCAAAATACGAATCACCGCAACAATCAATGCCATAGTAGCTGCATACAACGGTGTCATAAATGTTCCTGCAATGATATTGACGACGCTAGACATAAATGCCATTCCCTCAACCCGAAAAAGTGGTGTCAACAGGACATCTAAAGCAACCATAATGGCTAAAACCGTTAAACGATGAACACGATTAAATGTCATTTGTCTTCCTTTACTGACAAATAGGCAGCCAAAAACTCAGTTAAAACAAGCATAAAAAACACCACTTGAAAACTTCAAATGGAGTCATTTTTATCTTGAAAAACTGCAGAATAATCCCTTTGGTATTGCAATACTAAAGTATTTTTTCTATCGATTTTTTAGCACAACAAAAAAACGTTGTTACTCACACATTTCCCTTCGTCAGTTCTAACTGCATCAGGTTCAATGGGTATAATCTCAGCTTTTACGCACCCCAAATGTCTTTATTTTAATTACAAAATTAACTATAACACATTCACCTTGAAAGCACAACAATTTTCAGAAAATTTTAGATAAAGGAAAATCTGCCCAGCAAGTTGTCAATTGATAAAAAAAGGGTATAATTTGTACAAAAGAACTTTTAAAATGGGGTAAAATATGAAATATTTAGGTCAGACCTTCAAAGAATTAAGAGAAGCTAGACATATCTCACTAGCTAAAGCCTCTGGTGGGCAATTCTCTCCTTCAATGCTCTCAAAATTTGAAAGCGGAAAGAATGACCTTTCTGCTCAAAAATTATTTATAGCACTTGAAAATACTCACATTGAAATCAATGAATTTCTTTATCTGACTAGAGGATTTTTAAAAAGCGACTTAGTAGAATTACAAGAGAAAATCTATGCTTGTGAGGAAAAATTTGATAGTGCTGGTTTAACAAAAATTGTATGAAAGTGAACTTAAAAAACAGCAAGATCAAGAGACAGGAATGATATATGCGCTAATCGTTAAAGCACATTTGAAAGCCTTTGATGAGAGTGTTGAACTGACAGCAAAAGAGGAAACTTTTCTTTATAATTACCTTTTTGATACTGAAATTTGGGGCAATTATGAGCTGACATTACTTTCTATTTGCTCTACCTTATTAACTCCTGATTTGTTTACCATGTACGCTAGAGAATGCCTTCGAAAGACTGATTTTTTAGGAGAAATCAAAGAAAATCGAAAAAATCATTCATAACATGTTGCTCAATGGGTTTCTGCTATGTATTGATGAAAATGATTTTATCAATGCTAATTACTTCGACAAACAAATTCAAAAAGCATTTTTACCAAGAAAGCGAAGCTTATTATCGTATTGTTTATCTATGGGCAAAGGGGTTATTTAGCTACAAACAAGGGCAGCAGCAAGCTGGTAAGAAGCAAATGGAAGAGGCTATCCACGTTTTACGGATTTTAGAATGTCATTCAGCTGCTGACTATTACACTTCTGGCATGCAAGACGCCATTAAAGGCAATGACGATTAGGTATATTTTTGGAATATATTCAAAGTGCTTATTTTGAGAAAAATTTTATTTTCATGCTCAACGTTCACAAATAGAGATTTGATTCATTTATAAGTACAAAAAAAACAGTCCTCTGGACCTAACTCGCTTTCCCGTTTTCAGGCTCGTGAAAAACAGTCCACTGGACTGTTTTTTTATATTTGTCTTAGCTGTTAATGGTTAAATTTAAGAACTATTCATCTTTACTATAATCAAATCTATTTGAATATATTCAACATTTTATTACCTTAAAAGATAATCATATTATAATGTTTCAAAATCAATTAAGGAGACAAAATCATGAGATTATTTTTTAAAAATAAAATTTACCACCTTTTGACCGTTTCTCGTTTTCTAAATACTATCGGCTCCTCCTTGTACAATATTGTTTTTGTCGTCTATGCTGCTACCGTTTTTCATTCGAAAATTATGTTGAGTATTGCTAATGTGACAATGGTCGTTCCGACACTCTTTACCATTTGGATTGGAATAAAAGCTGACCAAACTCAAGCTAAAAAGAAATGGATTGTTATCACAGGTTTCATTCAAGCAATTATTTTTACACTCTTAGCTTTCATAATCACTGAGCCTAGTCTGCTTGCTTTTTCTTTTATTTGTCTGTTTAACATTCTTAGTGATATGCTAAGTGACTTTTCAAATGGTCTGCGGATGCCCATTATTCAGAAATACGTTCGCCAAGAAGATTTAATCGAAGCCTATTCCTTTACACAATTCATCTCTTACATCTGCAGTTTTTCTGGACAAGCCTTGGGCATCTGGTTGTTAACGGTTTCTAAGCAGAATTTTTTCACTTGTCGCACTCATTAATGCGCTATCATTTTTACTATCAGCACTAGTGGTATTACTCATCAAAGATAACGCCAATTATGATGTCTTGCCCAATGACAAAAAACAGTCATTAAAAGAGCAATTTTCAGCTTTATACCATAATGTGATGCTGATTTTCAATGAAGCTAGTACAGCAGATTTTAGTCGGCTGCTTCTGTCAATTCTTTGCTTAAATATGCTTAGTGGCTCACTTAATGCCATTTATAATATTTGGCTACTGACTGCCAAAATCGGTCACCTTTCTTACAGCCAAGCGCTACTTCTTATTGAGTTTATCTTAGTTGGAGGTATTCTGATAGGAGCTTAACGCCACACGATTACTTTTCTAAGAAATCAGTTAGGGAGTTGCTAAAAATTAATGCCGTTATTTTCTTTCTCGTTGGTCTGTCTAACCTCATTCACCTACCGTTAATTTTCGGTGTGCTGCTACTAGCATTCGCGAGTTATCTGGTGGGAAAAGTCAATCCTAAAATTAATTCTCTATTACTAAGCAAACTTCCTGCTAATACCTTAGCACAGACGAATAATTTCTTGTCTTTTTTATTCACCTTGTCACTTCCTGTCGGAACCGTTTTATTTAGCAGCTTATCTTTGTGGAACATCACATTCACTTGGCTTACATTTCTTATTGTAGCAGTCATTATCTTTAGATTCTCAACACCGAGCAAAACAATTAATACTGATTAAAAATCTTGCTAAAAAGAAACCTGAGTTTTGTCTCAGATTCCTTTTGATTTATACTTGTTTATTTCTTCTCAATCGGTGCGACGCTGGCTAGTAGTTTTTTAAGCCCAACTTCTGGGAAATTGATTTTAAGTTCTTGTGTTTTTCCACTTCCTGTAACGGCTAGAACGGTACCATCACCCCATTTTTTATGGTGAGCAATGTCACCAATTTGCCAATCGACCGCTTCTTTTGAAGCGCTAGCTGATTGACCAACTGGAACAGCTTTGCCAGCTTTTGAAAATGGCTGCGCTCCACGACTTGATGTTGGTTGAACTTTTGCTTTGCGTGCTTGAAGAGCTTGCTGTAAGCTCATGCCTTGTCCGAAAGTCAATTGCTCATCACTACTATTGCTATATCGAACACCAAATGATGAATTAGCTGGACGCGCTAAACCTTGGTATTGCAATAATTCGTCATCAATTTCACGAATAAAACGTGACGGACGGTTATAGCTTGTCTTACCAAACAAAGTACGTGTGTTAGCATTGGTTACAAAAAGCAATTGCTCTGCACGTGTAATCCCAACGTAAGCCAAACGGCGTTCTTCTTCTAATTCATCTTGGTCCTCGGCGGCACGAGAAAGTGGAAAGACGCCTTCTTCCATACCAATCAAGAAAACAATTGGAAATTCCAACCCCTTGGCAGCGTGCAAAGTCATCAAGGTCACTTCTGCAGTTTCCGCATCACCGTCATCAGTATCAGCAATCAAAGCCAAATCATTTAAGAAACGACTTAGTTTGTCAATACCAGATTCATCTTCTGGGGCATCTTCTTGATTATCATCAAAATTCTTAGTTACAGTCAAGAATTCTTCGATATTTTCAATACGCGCTTGGCTTTCAAGGGTATTTTGCACACGAAGGGCATCAAGGTAACCAGTTTTGTCAAGAACAGCTTCGACCAATTCTGTAACAGTCATCTGGTCTAAGTCATCACGAAATTTCATGAGCAGATTCGCCAAATCCCAAACCGCTTGTGCTGCTTTTCCTTTTACGCCAGAAAGCATGATATTAGCAGATGCATCTAACAAACTCATGTTTTGCATATTGGCAAAATCACGAATTTTTTCAAGGGTACCAGGACCAACGCCACGTTTTGGTTCGTTGACGATACGTTCATAACTGATATTATCCGCAGTATTTGCAATCACATTGAGGTATGAAATCACATCACGAATTTCCTTACGGCTGTAAAATTTTGTTCCACCAACCATTGTATAAGGAATGTTTGATTTTAACAAAGCTTCTTCAATGGTACGTGATTGCGCATTAGTACGGTATAGAACTGCAAAATCTTTGAAGTTCTTGCCTTCTTCGCGGACAATATTGTCAATCGTAGAAGCGACAAAGACTGCTTCTTCACGTTCATCACGCGCACGGTAATAGACAATCTGCTCACCGTCAGCATTTTGCGTCCACAATTTTTTTGGACGACGATTGCGATTGTTATTAATCACCGCGTTTGCTGCTTGCAAGATTTTCTTGGTTGAACGATAATTTTCTTCCAATAGAACAACTTTTGCTTCTGGATAATCCTTTTCAAAATCAAGGATATTTTGCATATCTGCACCACGCCAACCATAAATGGATTGATCAGCATCACCAACAACACAGATATTCTTAAAACGAGACGCCAAAAGTTTCACCAATTGATATTGCGCATGGTTAGTATCTTGATACTCATCTACATGAATGTATTGGTAGCGTTGTTGGTAATAAGCCAAAACATCAGGATTTTGGTCAAACAAACGAAGCGTTAACATGATAAGGTCATCAAAATCCATTGCTTCGCTGCGGCGCAATTCTTCTTGATAAGCCTTATAACATTTGGCAACAATTTGCGTGTACATGTCACCTGCTTGATTTTCATAAGCTACCTCATCAAGCAAATCATTTTTGGCATTTGAAATCGTCCAAGAATCGCACGTTCATTCCATTTCTTAGGGTCGAGATTCAGATTTTTTAAAATACGTTTCATGAGCGTTCGCTGCTCACCTGGGTCAACAATCGTAAAATTGCAATTATAGCCAATGTGGTCAGCATCACGACGCAAAATTCGCACACACATGCTATGGAAAGTTGCAATCAACGTATCAGCCGTCGCAGGATTTAACGCCATAGCACGTTCACGCATTTCACGCGCCGCTTTATTCGTAAAGGTAATCGCAAGGATATTCCAAGGATTTACAAATTTTTCATCAATTAAGTAAGCAATACGATGCGTTAAAACACGTGTCTTACCAGAACCAGCTCCCGCCATGATTAAAAGCGGACCGTCCGTTGTCTTAACAGCCTCTGCCTGCTTGTCATTCATACCATTTAGTAAAGGATTCATCGTAAAATACCACGGATGTCACTATTTCGCTAAATAAGCAAATTATCCGAGTTTTATTCCTCTCTAGATTAATTAGTCATATAAGATAATGCTTATCTATTGTACCATTTTTTGGAAAATAGTGTTGGCTGGTTTCACTTTGTTTGGCAAATTTTTAAGAAATAAGTCTGAAATACTTCCCGTTGCCACTTGGTCAAAATTAGTCTGCCAAATCCTCAATAATTGTCAAAATGAGCTGGTCATTCTTTCTCCCAGTAAAGGACAAGAATCAGACTTGCATTTCATCTTGCATATTCAAAGTGAGCTATCTGAACAAACAGTTTGACAATTGGCTAAAAAAACATGATTGTAGATGACACCATTATCGCGCTATTATCGTTGCCAAAATACATAGTCTGACAAGGATTTTATTGTTAATTATGTCAATATCACGTCATATGACATTGACAAGATTATTAATATTTGTTGCAAATTATTCCTTTATTATTGCATAAAATAGCACTTTTCCCAAACATTACAAAAAATACTATTGACAAAGTTCGGATTTTACTTTAATATAGTAAACAAATTAATAGCAAACCGAATGATGTCATTCAGGAGAAGAAAGCTTGCCTTTCGCCGAAGGAGTTACGCTCTCAGGTGTCATAGACAGGACTGGGTGACGGACGGACTTCTGGAGAGACCTTGTTATCAAATGCTTTGATGACAGCTAGAATTTCCACTAGAGTCAGTAGTGTTTTTAAGGACTTTGTATTACCTACTGATGCTAATTGGGTTATCTAGATTAGGCGCCGAAGGGGCAAGGTTGACTTTGTCAACTCAAACTCTCAGGCAAAAGGACAGAAGATAAGAATAGATTCACAGGCGAGCATTAGGCTTGCTAAGTCTTCTTATCACTTTTCAGGAGTTATCTTTTTTAGATAACTCTTTTTCTATTTCTATTGGCATCTTTGGCGCTATATTTAAAATGGGGAGACTATTTCTTTTTATGTTAGACTTTTTTACTTCACTTGATGATATTGTCTGGGGAGCACCGCTTTTAATCTTACTCGTTGGGACTGGTGTTTACTTAACTGTTCGTCTTGGGCTTCTCCAAATCATCAAACTACCTAAAGCTTTTAAATTAATCTTTACTGATGATAAAGGACAAGGAGATATCTCAAGCTTTGCTGCACTCGCTACCGCACTTGCAGCTACTATTGGAACAGGAAATATCGTTGGGGTAGCTACAGCGATTAAAGCTGGTGGACCTGGAGCTCTCTTTTGGATGTGGGTAGCTGCTTTCTTTGGAATGGCTACAAAATATTCTGAAGGGCTTCTTGCTATTAAATACCGCACTAAAGATGATAATGGTGAAATTTCTGGTGGTCCAATGTATTACATCATCAATGGTATGGGTAAACGTTGGAAACCTTTAGCTGCTTTCTTTGCAGTTGCTGGAGTTTTGGTTGCTTACTTTGGTATTGGGACATTCTCACAAGTAAACTCAATTACATCATCACTTGAAAATTCTTTTGGTTTGGCACCACAAATCGTAAGTGTTGTCATTGCCGTTCTTGTTGCTATCATCATTTTTGGTGGTATTCAATCTATTTCTAAAGTAGCTGAAAAAGTCGTACCTTTCATGCTATTATTTATATTATTGCCACACTCGCTGTTATTTTTGGTCACGCTAATCAGATTATACCTGCATTCAGTGAAATTTTTTCTGGAGCTTTTACTGGTACAGCAGCTATTGGTGGGTTTACGGGTTCAGTTGTTAAAGAGGCAATTCAAAAAGGGATTGCTCGTGGTGTCTTCTCTAATGAATCTGGATTAGGATCAGCACCTATAGCCGCTGCTGCTGCTAAAACAGAAGAACCAGTTGAACAAGGGCTAATCTCAATGACAGGAACTTTTATTGATACAATCATCATTTGTACTTTAACTGGACTTTCTGTCATTGTTACCGGAAAATGGACTGTCTCTGGTCTTGAAGGAGCTCCACTGACACAAGCTGCTTTTTCATCAGTTTTTGGTATATATGGAGCGCTTGCTCTTACTTTTTGTCTTGTTTTATTCGCCTTTACCACAATTCTTGGTTGGTCTTATTACGGCGAACGTTGTTTTTGAATTCCTTTTCGGAACAAAACACATCAAACTTTACCGTAGCATCTTCGTTGTCATGGTTGCCCTCGGAGGCTTCCTCAAATTAGAATTGATTTGGGTTATCGCTGATATCGTTAATGGGCTTATGGCTTTACCAAACTTGATTGCCCTCCTGGCACTCTCACCTGTCATTATCCATGAAACAAAACGTTATTTTGCCAAGAAATAAAAATTATCCTAAGCTACAGCAAGCTTAGGTTTTATTATGATAAAATAAGATAGGATAAGGAGGCGTGTATGGCTGGACATCAAGCAGCAAAACTCAAACTTCAACAAACTCTTATTTTGTTATTGGATAATGAGACATTTGATCATATCACTGTTAGCAAAATTTGCCGGCAAGCCGCTGTAAATCGTTCCACTTTCTATAGCTACTACAACAATCAGTACGAACTATTGGAAGATGCTTATGATTACTTGACTTCTCTTTTTATTGCTGAATTCGAAGAATATCAAGCTGATTTTAACATGACAGATGAGACGCGTTTTATAGACGATGCTATCTAATTCCCTATTTAACTTTTGTGAAGAATCATCAACGCATTTATAAAAATTTATCTCGAACACGAACATGATTTTCATCATAAAGAACGCTTTGATCGGTTAGTTAGCCACATTTTTAAACCGTCTTATTATGCGCATGGTGTTACAGATAAGGTCAAAATGACGTATATGGCTAGCTTCTTCTTAGCAGGTATTACTCAAGTTATCCGAGGTTGGATTTCTAATGATTGTTCTGACGATATTTCATTTATTTCAGAAATTATTCAAACTTGTATTCCAAATTAAGAAAATAAATTAGCTGAGCACTTGTCTCAGCTAATTTATTTTCTAATTTTTCAAACCGACAACAACTGGAATAATACCGATAAGTAGTACCAGACCAACTAGACTTAAAACGAATCCTATAACAAAATTTCCTGAGCTAATCAAGGCAAAACCACCACCGAAAACAAGCGCAGCAACAACGGAATAGACTACTTTTCCAACTAGTTTTGGATTGACGTTTGGGGCTCCTTTGCCAGCCAAGCGACGTTGAATCACCCAAGAAATCACTTCGAGCAGGAGACCAACGATAGCAACCGGCAAGCCGATATTTTGCAAGTGCCAATCAGGAAGTGTAAACATGCACATCCCAAGAGCCAAGACTAAAGTGCTAACTGTATAGGTAATAAGTGTGATAAAATTCTGATTTTTTTCATGTTTTGTCCTTTCTATTTACCAAAACGATTTAATATTTATGAGATTTAGCTTTTTCGTTAATGTCTTTTGAACGTGTTTTTGATTTTTCAGCTGATGCTGCTAACGTTTTTTAGCCTCTTCGACACTTTCACCATCTTTTGTAAAGAATTTTTCAGTGAATTTGCCTGAAACTTTATTGAATCCATTGACAGCGCCAGTTTCTGAGGCTTTGTAAGCACCGACAACTGTTTTTTCAATGATTTTATGAGTGGCAACAACTTTTTCGGCAATTTTTTCATTTTTTTCTGTGATTGACATATCCAAGAACTCCTTTCCTTTGATTAATCCTAGTATAGAAATTTTTAGCGCCTTTTAACACAACAACTTTTAAAGAAAGTGTCGGATATGAAAAAAACACCCTACGGTGCTTTTCAGAAATAAGAGAGAATGTTTAACTGCAGGATAGCTATTTATTGAGATGATTTTTTACTTTATTGCTCCAATTAATAGCACCATTCTCATAGGCTTCTTCTTGGAGTAAATCAGCAATTGTCAATGTATCCAACTCGTGATAGAATGCAAAAAGTCCTTTTTCCAATGTTTGTTGAACCTTATTTTCAACTTGTTTAACGTGACTTGTATCATCATAGATGTGATGAGCCATATGTTTGAATTCGATAACATTAGCTTGTAAATCAAGAGCAAAAAAGACGTCTTTAAGTGTGATAGTTGTCACAGATTGGGCTAACTGATACCCACCAACTTTACTAGCATTTGATTGAATGAGACCTGCTCTTGTTAATTTAACAAGGATTTTTTTCAAATAAGAATCCGACACTTCTAAAATATCACTAAGAACACGACTTTTAACTGGTGTATGATTTTCTTGTAAAGCTAACATCGTTAGCACATAAACTGCTTGCTCAAAGCTTTTATTTAATTTCATTATGACCTCTTGA